>ERZ780223.122-NODE-122-length-86778-cov-30.076289_pt1 | contig 86778 bp, 72 predicted proteins | sample MGYA00511016_ERZ780223 | MGnify/ENA primary metagenome ERZ780223 (study PRJEB29588, sample SAMEA2159032) | human gut metagenome | biome: human gut; feature: human-associated habitat; material: faeces | place: Denmark | collected 2008/2010 ... | reverse complement strand
GTAAATTTGCAGCGAAAAGTGTATCTCTTACTAAGAGATGCACTTTTTTTCTTCTCTCTCCTGAAATCTTATTCACCACGTTCCCAACAGGTTAAGCATCATTAAGTGTTTGTTTTACTTCTGTTCCGTAAATCTTAACGGATGTCAACGTATCATAATGAAAAGACCTTGAAGTTTTCAAAAAAGACCAAGGAGTTTCTGAGAAAGACTTAAGTGTTTTTCAAAAAGAACAAAGTCTTTTTCTAAAACACTTTTATCGATTGATAAAAAGAAGAAAAAGGCAAAAATTAACCCGGTAGAAAGTTTATTGCATACCTCCTTTCACACATAACAACTGCTGAAACCGCCTGTTTATGAGAAATTAGTGTGAAAGGCATCATCACTTTGCCCTTCATACTAAACTCAAAAAGAGAATAGATTATGGAAGCGATAAAAGGTATACCTTACGGAATGTCAAACTTCACGGATGTGATGGAACAGAACTGCTATTATGTGGACAAGACAATGTATCTGCCCTTATTGGAAGATCAGGCGCACTACCTCATTTTTACTCGTCCCCGACGTTTCGGAAAGAGCCTTTTTTCTGGATATGCTCCGCAGTTATTATGACCTTTCCCGAAAGAATGACTTTCGACGGGGATTGGCGTCCGGCCCTTGATTTTATAGCCCGCGCTTATAAGGACAGCTCATCGGTACGCAGCAGCATAGAGGGCGAAAGGAACATTCAAGGTTTCTTCACCGCCTACCTGAGTATCAATGCCTATTACCTGACCATGCCCGAAGTGGAGCTGAACCACGGTTTCTGCGACATGTTCCTCATGCCGGACCTGCAGCGATATCCTTAGGTGGAGCACAGCTACATTCTGGAACTAAAATATCTCCCGAAAGACAAGTTCGAAGCACAGTCGGCGGAACAATGTGATGCAGTTCTGCGGATGGGAGCTGGCAAGGATGGAAGAGGTATAAATTGTCCTCCCGATAAAACAGATGCACCGGACTGGGACTGCCCGATGTAAAACACAGTGAAACCTGATACAGTACATACGAATGCATAAACTTATGCCTGCGTACGTTCAGGTTCACACGTCACTTCCGCTTGTTGTCGGATAAGCCATTGCGCTTTCAAAAAAACTTTATCTTTCTAATAATCTCGGCATGTTTTGTAATCCACACTGATTACACCACCTCCTCATTCTCGTTTCAGCCGCACTTCCCAAATCCCTTCAAACTTGCCTTCAACGATTCCATTACCTCCCGAAAAGCCCGTTGAAAAACCCTTAAGCCGGCTTTGGAAACAATTCCCCCTTTTCAAGAATATCCGGACTTAGCCCTTTATAATATGTTGACATCCGTTAAGATTCTCAAGTCAGGAGCGAAACAGATGATTAGCGAGATTCAATCATCTGGAAATGTGATGAATAAAGTTTTAGGAGATAGAAGAAAAAAAGTGCATCTCTTAGTAAGAGATACACTTTTCGCTGCAAATTTACACAAAGTTTTGATAATTAAAACTTTTTGAGAAGAAAAATCACAAGACAAATGCAAAAATATCTTTAGTCTTAAGTTATAGGACACTTTTTTATCGGCTTAAACTATTAATAATAAAGCGGTTATGTGCGTTCGGTGTATCTCTTACTAAGAGATGCACCGAACGCAACCCTTTTTTAAGGGTTTGAAAAGTGAGTAATTATCTGAAATAGAGACGATAAAAAGAAAGTACAATGGACTACCTGTTTCTACACCGCGACAAGCGCACTTTTACTTCCGAAAGGCAGAAGAATCTGCTTTTCAGAGCTGCTCATATTTATTGGGAGCAGAAGTTTGCAGGTCGTGAGCCGGAGAAAGCAAGAAAAGTCGATTGTGAAATATATAAATATGTATTGTATTACTTGGAAGTGCGCCAAGTGTTTCTTGACCCCGAAATCTCGCTGAAGAAACTAAGTGGAATGATTGAAACGAACCAGACTTATTTATCCAATGTGATAAACCGCTACTTCGGCTGTCACCTGAAAGATTTACTGAACAAATATCGGGTGGAATATGCCAAGGAACTGCTCCGTTCGGACAAATATTCACCCGAGGAGATACCCCAATATTGCGGATTCCTGTCGCGAAGCACGTTCTACGCCGCCTTCAAGAAAATGACGGGCTTATCTCCAAAAAGATATATGAAATATGAAATGAGAGCACAGCACTCAGAATCAATAAATTATGTATAACCAATTTTAGTTTTTTAAATTTATAAATTTAAAGTTTTTCTATTATGAACAAAAAGTTTTTAAGTGCAATCCTGTTCGGAGCCTTAATGGTTTCGTCAACAGGAACATTTGTGTCTTGTAAAGACTATGATGATGACATCGAGAATTTGCAAGGCCAAATCAACTCTAACAAGGATGCTATTGCAGCTTTGCAGAAACTGGTAGGAGAAGGAAAATGGGTAACCAACATCTCTCCTGTTGAAAACGGTTTCGCTGTAACCATGAGCGACGGTACTACTACCTCCATTACAGGTATCAAGGGGGCAGATGGCAAAGACGGTACTGAATGGACTATCGGTGAAGACGGTTTCTGGTACAAGGACGGTGAAAAGACCACTTCTCAAGCTATAGCAAAAGACGGAGAAGATGGTAAGCCGGGAGCTACTGCTCCTTCTCCCAAAATCGACGCCAATGGAATGTGGGTAGTTTACGAATGGGATGCCGTTAAAGGTGAATTCGTAGAAAAGACTACTGAAATCTCTGCACAAGGTACTAGTGCCTATGTTGTAAAGAAGGATGGCGTTTATGTATTGCATATCGCTGACGAAACCGGCAAGTTCCAAGAGGTGACTTTGCCTGCTACTTCTGATGCATTTGTAGTGGAAGCTCCTGCTGCTGTAGTTAAGGTTAAATTCCAAACTGCAAAGTGGCAACCTGCTGTAAAGAATACTACAGAAAAAGCAAAGAAGGCATATAAGACATTGACTGAGAAATTCACTGACCTTGCCGGTATTGCTGCAAATGCTATAGTAAAACAAGGTGGCGAATTGCCGATATTGGTAAATCCCGCAAATGTGGAATTGACTGATAAGTTTGATTTCTCTTTGCAACTGGCTAAAGGAAAAGTTCTTGATATTGCATTGTCTAACCCTGTTAAAGGTATTGCAGACGACTGGAAAGTAAACAATGGTAGTATGTCTAGAGCCGCTAAAACAGAAGATTGCTTGTGGACATTGGACGTAGAACCTGCATACAATGAAAAAGATAAAAAATATGCAACTACTGAGAATGAAGAAGCATCTTTGGTTGTAGAAAACGAAAAGGGTACAGTTGTCAAGACTGCTTTTGCATATCAAGTTTCTGCAGACGATGTGAATGAAAACGTTGATGTAAACGCTGGTACTGTAACTTATGCTCCTACTATTGATTTGACAGCTGTTGATGCTAAGACTGAAAAAGCCGGTATCATCTATGCAAATGAATACAAAGGTAAAGCTATTGTAAAACTCCGCGACCAGTTGAATATTGAACAATATGGTTTGTCTTTGGACGGAAATGTATTGACTATTGCCAATATGCCTGCCAATGTATCTGGCATTACTGTTAAATTGAACGTTATAGCACTTGGTCTGAATGGTTCTGCTGTTGATAAGGATATTGATGTAACAGTTAATCAGGATATTCAAGTAGCCGGTGGTTTGGAAGACAAGAATGTAACATTATCTACTGAGAAAGTTAGCGGTGCTTATACACAGAATGTTCTTTGGGATGTTGCTGACTTCCAGTTTACTACTGCAACTCAGAAGGATGCATTCTTCAAAGCTGGTAAGACAATGAGTGTTTATCTGTTGGACGAAAATGGTGACAAGCCTGAAACAGCAACATATACTTATACAACAGATGATAACAATCTTGCTCAGTATAAGAGTGACGGCAAAGCAACAGCTACATCATACAGTGACTTCGCTAAGTTCGGCTTTAGCTTGAATGCTGCAGAATATGTACCCGGAACTTATGCAATTGTATTTGAAGCAACAGACGGTGCTGCAACAATTGTGAAATCTGAAGCTACCATGATTGTTTCTAATCCGAAGGCAGAAGATATCTTCAAGTTGGTACCTGACTTTACTACAGCCAATGTATTGCAAGTTATCGGTGACTATACAACCGTAAATAATAAGGTGGTTTACGATTTGGAAGACGGTATCTTGGCTCCTGATTTCGCCGGTAGTGACGTAACTTATATCGACTTGGATCACAAAGCTTGGGAAGAAGCGATGGGTGCTGATACAGAAATGGGCGCAATAGACTGGATTGATGATCAAGGTCGTTTAAGCGTATACCAAAATGCTTGGAATGGTGATGATACTAAAGCTAACGAATATATGTTGAACAAGGAACGTAATATCCGTGCTACTTATACCTTGTATGGCAATGCTGAAAACACTATTGACTATGACTTCAAGGTTATTGTTAAAAGCTCGGTTTATACTGCTGATGGTTCTAACGTAACAGTAAAAGCTATTACTGGCGCCTTTGGTAAAGAAGTTAATATGACTTCTAATATCTCTGCTGTTTATGCTTTGGGTATCAACAAGGGCAAGGCTCTGACATTATTCGGAAACGCAGGCGGTTCTACTCAAAAAGATGTTACTGACTATGACGCTCCTAAGAAAGATGCTGCCGGTAAGTATGTAGTGAATGCTGATGCTACTCCTATCGAAATTGCGAAGGCTGACCTGATTAAATTCGGTATGACTGTTGATGTTTATACTGCATTGGGAGCAGATGATAAGTTCTTCTTGACTGTTGAAAACAATGATGTAACAGTAGGAAGTGAGAATAGTACTTTGAAAGGCTGGGAAACTATCATGACTGAGGTTAACAAGTATTATACTTATAACAACGGAACATGGGGTGACAAGGCTGGTTTGTCAGCAGACGAAAAAGCTGCAAGAGACGCCAGTGCTGAAGTTGCTTTATTCAAAGCTTACAAAGATAAGTTGGCATACGATACCAAGAAAGAAACTGTAACAACTCAAGCTAAACCGGCTTCTGATGAAATCAAGTCTGTAACATTTGCATGGGACGATACAAAATTGGCTGAGAAATTTGTGACATCAACCACAATCGGTACTGACGGTAAATTTACAGCTAAAGCAGAAGCTGACATTAAAGCATCTGATTTGGTTAATGGTAAGGCTGAGCTGAAAGTGAACATGAAGGTTACAGATAAGTGGGGCATGGTAATGACCAAGACTTATACTGTTACTATTAAAAAATAATCATACTATAAAGTAAAAGTCCGCTTCTCCTTCGTGAGAAGCGGCTTCTACCCAAAGTAGAAATTATAGACTCTTTCAAGCGGGGAAAGAAAACACTTCCTATCAACGGAATGGTTCTTTCCTCGCTTTTTTATATCAAATGATAAATAGCTGGCAGTTTGTTATTTATATGGACACTGATTGAATATTCATAAGCTGCCATTGAAAAAAGAATAATATATAATCTTGAAGATATGGTTTATATTGAAAGTGCGGAAGCTAAAAAAGAATTGGGTAGAATTGATGATATTTTAAATGAAAAACACCTTCTAATCGGAGGTTTGGCTGTAAAATACTTCTATCCGGCCAGAGAGTCTAAAGACATAGATCTTGTTTGCTCTGATGCAGTCAGAAACACGATTATTCGTGAATTATATCCTACAAACGAATGGGATATTTTTGATGAGAATATGGATGAATATCGTCCTGATTACCATATAAAGAACAAGAAAAATGGCTTAATCATTTCTTTTGGTCCCAAAATAAAAGAAAGAGAACCATATGCAGATATCGATTGGGATTTATTAGTAAAAGAATACTCCATAGCATTTGAAAACAAAAGAGTAAAGTATAAAAAGATTTATATACCATCGGCAGGTGCATTAGCGTTTACCAAATTAATATCTTTTGTTAATAGAGAAACACACAAAGACATACAGGATTTGCAAGACTTTGTCGATTTAACCAATCATAAGTCGTGCGCTTTAGATGATTTATTCAACTTGATTGATAGAGTTGCCGATAAATCCAAATTACGTGAGAACTTTTGGAAGAAAATAGCATCAAAAAAAGAGTGCGCCTCAATTATTGCAAAAGGAAATATATTTAAACTGGCCGATTTTTTCACTGAAAGCAAACCGTCTCCTCAATCTAATGGCTTCGCTGATGCTACAAATAAAGTGAATATCTTAGAAGATAATCCTATTATCTTTTTTTCGCAAAAGAAACGTCCCTTAGAAGCTGATATATCAGACAATTTGAAGAATGCCGAAGAGTTCTTTTTTATGGCAAGAACAGGGGTTAACTTTTTAGGCTCTCATAAGTCTGCCGTATGTCATGCGATAGACAATGGCTGTGTGTGCAAATTTCTTATTGTGAATCAACACTCACCGGCTATCGATTATGGACAGTTAAGACCTATAGTTGATAGGAAAAATGTGCCGGTGTCATATCAGTGGCTTCAAGAAATCAAAGAATATGATAAAGGCAGAAACAGAGTGGAAATCCGTGTTCTGAATAATTTCCCTCCTTTCGGCATTGAATATTTTAAAAAGAAGGATGGCAAAAAGATAATAAATGTCAGACCCTATTTTTTGACAAATTATGAGCCTGAAAAAAGACCGCTATTAATGGTTAAAGAACACAGCGAATGGCAAAACATCTTTTATAGCGAATTTGAACAATTATGGGAAAAAGCTCAGATTTGGGGAAATACACGAGGATGGGGAAAACCCAAACGCATTGTTTTGGATGGTTCGCCGGGAGGAGGTAAAACCACTCTGCTTAGTGGAACATCACAAAGAGATATATATAATAGAGAATTTAAAGGCATAAATAAATCAGGGTACACTGTGTTTGGAAATTTAATAAATGCTTCTATAGAAGATATGAGAAGAAAAAGCGCAAACAAAAGCATCCAACCACCTGATGACTGGAAGTTGTTTTTTGAATGTGCAACAGACCGTGCCATAAAATATTATGAAGCTGCCAAACCTGATTTAATCACTTTCTATGACAGGGGAATTTTCTATTTGGAAATAATGGCTGAGAGAAATAACTGCAAAGAGATGTTGCCTGAGAAGTACTTTTCATTTATAAATGAAAATAGATACGATGATCCTATTTTTATTGTTCATCCTATTTTAGGTATCGAAATTAAGCCATTGGAAGGTGATAGTAAAACAAGGGTTTTTACTGACGATGAAAGGATTGAACAAGACAAGAAAATTGTCGCATTATACAAACGTCACAGATATAGAGTTATTGAAATTCCATCACCGGATAGCCCGGATTTGATAAGAAACTTCGAAGTGGTTAACAACAGTGTCAATGACCGTCTGAGTATAATTAAAAAAGAATTAGGCTTATGAAAACACCACAATTATGGGTAACCATCGATAAACGGGGCTTTTCAAAAGAAGGTCTCAAAAAATTATTGGAATATAATATTGCAGGTATAAGAATGAATACCGGACGATGTCCGTATACATGGATTTATGAAGTGCTTGAAGAATTGAGCAGGCTAAATTATCCACTATCTCAAATTCTACTTGACATAGGAAATACAAAGCCACGGCTTCATTTAACTGAGACAAATGGTATAGAGTTGGACAATGGTTCCCTATTTTCAATTTCAGACCAAGCAAAAGATGGAGTAAATGCCATATTACCGCATAAGCGTTTTTTTGAAGAAGTTAATTTAAATGATATTGTATATTTTGGTGATGGCGAAATTGAAGCTGTAGTCGAAGGGGTTCATCAGAATACAGTAACATTACGCTCCCTTTCCGGTGGCAGACTGGGCAATCATGTTGCAATCGGCATCAAAGGAAAAGAGTTTTTTAAATTTCTTATTGATGAAAAAGAAATCGCAGAAGTAAACTCAGTCCTGCATCGTTTCCCAATCAGTCTTATTTTATCTTTTATTGAAAGCGGAGACAATCTTGTTTGGGCTAAGAAGGTCTTTCCTCACGCGGCTTCTGTCATTCCCAAAATAGAAACCGGCACGGCAGTATCTAATATTGAAAGTATATTAGCACAGTCGGACACAATATTTGTTGGACGTGGAGATCTGGGGCTCTCATTGGGTATTGAAAAAATAGGAATCATACAAAAAGAAATCATACAGAAAGCACAAAAAGCAGGTTGCAAAATATCTATTGGAACAGGAACTTTGGACTCTTTAAAATGGAGCCAAATACCTCTTCGTGCAGAAATTATTGATATTACTAATTCGTGTTTAGAAGGGATTGATTACATAGCATTAACATCCGAAACAGCAGCTTCTCAACATCCATTCAAAGTACTTGATTTCATACAGCACATATTGAATTACATCAAAGGCATTGATTAGAGGTTGACACTAAGGGGTGATTCATATGAGATACCAACGATGCCGCGGCTTTCTTTCCTGACAAGTATCGGCAAGTTCTGCCAGATAAATATTTTCTGTGAGTTGAATAACCTGCAAAATATCCGTATGTTTCCCTCAAACCTGTCAGCCATACCCCGGCTCGGCAAAGGATTTCCGTATCAGCTGACGGATTTGAAGTTTTTTGTACCTAATACGGTATCCTTTTAAGATACAAACTTTTTTAGAAAAGTTCTTTCAATACTTGCTTGTTGGCTTCATCGATTACAGCCGTATCCAACGATGACAAATAAATCATGGTCGTTCCTTCGGAATCATGTCCCATGCTTTCGCTGATGACAGACAAAGGAATACGTTTATGTTTTGCCACACTGGCCCATGAATGGCGCGCGCAGTGCATTGTCAACGGATGGGTTAGTCCCACCATCCTGCCTATATCCTTCAACCTGCGATTCATGAGAGTGATGGCATTTTTATACTGCCTTCTTTCATCCACACCGTTGTCCTTAAGAATGGGGAGCAGATAAACAGTGTGATTCCAAGAATATTTCTTCACAATATTTTCCATGCATCTCTCCCACCTGATATGGAGTAACTGCCCCGTTTTCTTCCTTTTATACGATAAAATACCCTCCGACAAATCTTCTTTATGCAAATAGGCCATATCTACAAAAGACATTCCGCGGGTATAGAAACTAAACAAAAACATATCACGCACATAATCCAAGGTAGAATTTGGAGGCAATTCCAACAATCTTATCTGCTTTATCACACTGAGGGGAAGAGCGCGCTTGATAGTTTTACACACTCCTGTATAGACGTGCTTAAAAGGATAGCGTTGCAAAGTAATTCCTTGCTCCACGGCACGGTTGTATACAGCCCGAAGTATGCGCATATAGAAAGAAATAGTATTCATACTCACCCCATTCACCTTTAAATAGGTTTCATAAGCCACCATCATGTCTGAGTCCATTTCACTTAGCGACACATCCTCGCCATTCGTAAATCTCATAAAACTATTAAACGCAGTCGCATAGGTTTCACCTGTGCGAGTTTGTTCCAACTCTTTCAAATGAGTAATGTTCGTTTGCATAAAGAGTGCCAGAGACTTTTTACTTGAACACCTGTTCTTTAGGTTAATTGTAATCATCGTAATCTAATCTTTAAATTTTTTTTTTGACTTAACAGCATCCGACAAAGATAAGTTGTCTGTTTTTTTATTCCTTTGCAATTAGGAAGATAAAACGATGAGGACATAAGGTATTTTATAAAATAGGATATTCTGCCATACTTGCCGAACATGCATATCTGTATCAATCCCGCTAAAAAAAAGAATCTCATTTTCTAGAATTATATTTCTTCGACCTGCCTAAAATCCCCCATTTCATCGGAAGAACGGTTAAGGGAAATAAATCTCATTTCCACTTAACCGTTCTTATTTACAGCATGATTGGCAAACTGACCTGCCATAGAAAAAAAGAAAAGTTGTTCTCCACCTTTGTGACAAAAACAAAGGCATACAAGGGGAAAAATCCGCCCCCGACTACAGGCGGTTTTGAATATCCGTGTTACTCAAATTATGTTTTTTACGCTTGATATCGGCACCGAAGTTATAGCTTACCCCGATACGGAAGCTCGTATAGGTAAAGGTATTGTTGAACTTCGCATAGAGTCCGTTGGAGTAGCTGGTCCCCTGCATATTCTTCACCAAAAAATCACTTACATTCAGGCTCAGATTCAGTTTGTTGCCCAACATACTATAACGGATACCTCCACTGGCTCCATAGGAACCTTCCCGATGACTCACCTGGTCATGACTCGGTCCGGAATAGTAACCGGAAAGACTGGCAACCAACGTTTTGGCTGTATTCAGATAGAATGTGTTACGGATATTGATGTTATAATCCCAACCGGAATTTTTAGGATGGGTTTCGGGCGCGCTGGAAGTGGTCCTGTTATACTTTAACGTGTGCTGGGCAAACGTCTGCAACCACCCCAAACGGAACGTATAAGAGTTGGTAATACCGAAAGAACGGTTTTTCATATAGTTGTCCCACAATGAGGAAAGGACATGCGTTTCCTCATTCAGCATCAGCCGCTGCGAGAATACATCAGTGGCATACGAATAGAATATAGAGAAATTCAAGTTATTCTTCAGGGTATAAGAGAGCTCTGCATTATAGCGATAACTGGGTTTCAGGTCTTCCTTTCCACGATGCTCGCTATATTTGTTTTCGTAAGTAAGGAAAGGATTCACCATATTCTGTGCCGGACGCGAAATGCGGCTGGATATATTCATATTCAACACATTATCTTCATTCGGCTTATACATCAGATAGAAAGTAGGGAACAAGCGGGTATAGTCATGCTTGTCCGTTGTCTGCTGGGACTCGGAAATGCCTGTTGTCCGAGTGTGCTCCAGACGTAGACCGGCTTTCATTGAGAAATGGGAGTCAAAGTTATGGCTATAGTCGGCATAAAGGGCATAGATTTGTTCTTTATACCGGAAAAAGTCATTTTGAGTGAAAGACACATTGGAGTTGTCATAGTTCAGACGGTTACGCGTGTCGGTAAAAGATGCTTTCGCACCTGTCGTGAAGCTGCAACTGTCACCGGGAAGGATGAAATCGAGTGCAGAAGAGATTACATCTACCGTACGGCGCTGATTCTTATCATAATTAAACTCCGAGCCGGGGATTATTTCTCCTGTCGGCAGATGGCTTTCAGAATCAAAATCGAAGAATGTATTGGACTTGTCTTTCAGATAATCGACATCCCATATCATCTTGTGTCCTTTATCTCCCCATGACTTATCGACATGGAAGTTTACATTCACACGATTCTGTGAATAGTCCTTATCATCACGGCCGAGCATGAATGAATCGGTACGAAGTTCCTGAATGTCGTGCACTTCGGTACGGTTGTCCGTTACATTATTGGGAGCACTGTTGATATAGGTAAGTTGGGTACCTATATTCCATTGTCTGCCCATATCGATATCTATCCCTCCGTCTACATAAAAGGAAGAAAGAGAATAATCGCTTTCGGAACGGCTGCGCCATGTCTGGTCGGTATAGAAACGCCCGTTACGCTCCACATAGCCGGTTTTACCGTAAGCTCCGCTACCGTTCAGGTAAGCGGTTACGCGTTGACGATTGAACTGTAGGCTCAGGCCGCCATACCCATAGTTATATTTCTCACCATACAGATAAGAGCCGAAAGCGTTGCCTCCGATATGGTCTTTGACACGTTCCTTGAGGCGGATGTTAAGGATACCGGCATTGCCTTCGGCATCATAGCGGGCAGGAGGAGTGGTAATCACTTCTACCTTGCTAATTTGAGAAGCACTGTAGGAGCGAAGAAAATTAATGAGTTCCTCACCGGAGAGTTTGGTCTCACGGTCGTTGATATAAATCTTGATTCCTCCTTTTCCTATGATGTCGACTCCGCTTTGAGACACGCGCAAGCCGGGTACATCGTGAAGGAGATCCAATGCATTACCGCCTACGCTGGCAATAGAGTTTCCCGCATCAAAGACCACACGGTCTATCTCACGCCTGATAACGGGCTTGGCGGCTGTCACAGTCACCTCACTCATCGCTATGGACGAGTTTTTCAATACCAAACTGCCTAAATCAGTATCTTTGGATAGGGTAAGAGGCAACGACAAATCCTGATAGCCCAACAGGGTAACACGCAGTAAATAGTTCCCTTTGGGTTCTTGCAACTGGAAGCAACCATTCGTATCGGTAATCATTCCATCCTGATACATACTGTCAGTGGAGTGAAGCAATATGACGTTGGCCACTTCGACAGGAGTTCCCGTCTCATCTTTCACACATCCTGATAATCGATAAGTTTGTGCCGTGATTGTTCCCCATGTACAACATAAAAGGACAAATAGGGAAACAAGTCTTTTTCGTAATAAAGTTTTCATTCTGTAATTCGTTTTGTTTAGCACAAAGGTAACAGCAAGAAGGGGCTTAAACACACTAAATCAGGAAATAAAAACTCTTAATCAGAGAGTATTATTTCACTGATTATCAAATAGTTTGATTTATAAAAGTCTTAAATAGGGCGAAGCGAATCTTAATGGAGACTAAATCCGTATTATGTTGCCTGCGTATTATTTATATATTCCACAATATCTCCTTTCTCATCCATTCCCAACTTCTTTCTGATTGCTGTTTTGCGAACATACACGCTAGCCACGCTCTGTTGTGTCACCACCCCGATTTCTTTTGTCGAGAAGTCGGCGCACAACAAACAGCATACCTGCTTTTCTTTCTCGGAAAGCAAGTATCCGTAAAGCGTCTCCATCCGGGAATAAAATCCGTTATAAATAGTATCGATAACCGGATAAAGATCGGCCCACACCAAAAGAGCCTCGACAGGGACTTCTTTGTTGGTAATCCCCGATATGCGGCGCAGCAAGTCCTGATTCTGCGAAGTGGGAGCAGTTGCCACCAAACGGATAATACCCAGTTGCTTCAACAGTATCTTTTTAAAGAAGGCGCTATCATGCTCTGACTCACTCGCTTTATTCGCGTCTTCCAATAGCCGGGTAAGTGTTTCGATGCGGTCTTCGGCTTCCGCCAAACGCAGGTGTCGATTGCGAATATAAAAGAAAACACACAAACCACCCACCGCAAAGATAAATAAGAAAGTGACCAGTAACAGTTGTGTATGCTGACGGTCGATTATCAATGTATAATTCTGACGTTCGAGCTTAATTTTTGTATCCATCTGTTGCTGTATGGTGCTCTGCTTGTTCCAATCTGCCAAGATAAGGGAATCGCCAAACCGTCCGGTTCTAATCGTCGAGATACTACCTTCCATAGCGTAGTCCACCACATTCTGTAATTCATAGAGCAAAAGGCGTGTACTGATGTTCACACCGGACTGCTGCTCTGCTTTCGCTTCAGCTTGCCACGCCATATCCAGATAATATGCAGCCGAATCAAGTTGCCGCAAATAAAGAAAGTTCTCAACCAGGATTGCATGGGTGACAGCCATCTTTTCACGATATACCGGCATCAACTCCCAAACACGGCGGATTAGTGCATTTGATTTCTCCACCTTCTCGGAACGCATCAGGTTAGAAGCATAGTTCCGCATATAATGGCATAAATATGCTGTATCTTTATTGGCTTCAGCCATCGCAATGCTCTTCTCATAATAATAAGTGCAAGAGTCATCGCCAACCAGCCCAAGATTAATGGCGAGAAAATAGAACATTCCTGCCAAAGCAGGGGAAGTAGTGTCAGGGGAATAAGCCAAGGCCTCTTTCACATGGCTGGCCACCTCACGGTAATCTCTGCGAAGCTCGTAAACAATATTCGCCTTATAATAAAGCAGGTCGCGGACATTGACGGAGTCATTGGCTTGCTTTGCCTGTGCCACTCCGCTATCCAGCTCTGCAATGGCATCATCCAACCGGTCTATCCATTTCAGATAGTTCGCCTTCAGGATATAACCTTTCATCACTTTCTCTCGGTCGCCATGTTTGCGGAAGTAATCCACCGCTTTAGGCAATAAAGAATCTTCTGTCATCGATATATTTCTTGCGCTATGGACCATCGCTTTTATCCATACATAACTCATCAGTTCTTCTTCCGAGAAGTCGGCCAAATGTTCTTGCTGTTGCGCAAGCAGAGACAGGACACTATCAGGATAATCCGTCATCAATGAATCGGCGCGTTGCAGCAAAGCACGGTGATTGGACGGACGACATCCGGCAACAGACAGTAATATGATAATAATTCCCCAAAGAAAAGGTAATTTCTTCATGATATAAATGACAAAGTTATGCTACAAAGATACAAGATTTAAACAAAAACGCATGGTTATTCCTTATAAAGAATTATATTTGTAAACGAACTCTACAAACCCCATATCTGTTATGAAAAGGATAGGATTCATATATTGGCTGACAGGGTTCTGCGTACTCTGTTCCTGCAACTCGAAAGCGGAAAACGACGCGCAACAATCCGCCATCTTCGAAGACCGGGATTCCATTGCCGAAACTCCTGCCGAAATTATGGTGAAAGAACTGGCTGCCGAAGATATAAAAATAGAAAAAGAGCTGCTTTATGACAAGCATACTTTAAAAGATATCTACCCTTATAAGGATACAACACGCTGCTTTCAATGGGAAAAGATAAAAGAGAGGTTAGCTTTGTTGGAAAATATCCGGCAGAAACCATCACAATGGTGTATCCTTCAGAATTATAAGAACCGGAATGGAGAAGCTCCGCTGGTCAAGAATTTTAAGCGGGATGCTTATAAACGTGTGGCTGATACTTTAGGGGTGGAACGATATCAGGGAGTACCGTTATATGAGCTCAATGATACGCTCACTCCGGTACGTTATGGACTGGATGGGTTGCTGACGCGCCATCTGGGTACAAAAGGAAAGTTTACGAAAGTCACACCTGTATATATAGGAGGAGAATGGTATGCACCTACCAAATATGTGAAACTCATTCCCGATACTGTCGTTTTTGATAAAGCTATCTTTGTAGACCGCCATAACCAGAATATCACGACTCTGGAACGAAAGAAAGAGGGGGAATGGTTGGTACGCAGCATGAATCCGGCAACGACAGGGCAACGGCGGCCGCCCTATGCACAGCCCACACCATTGGGTATGTTTGTCTTGCAAGAAAAGAAGCCAAAAATGATTTTCCTCAAAGACGGTTCCACCGCAACCGGAGGGTTTGCTCCTTATGCCAACCGCTTCAACAATGGTGGCTATATTCATGGTGTGCCCACCAATGCACCGGCGAAAGGTATTATCGAATATAGCTATACGTTAGGAACGACACCCCGTTCGCACATGTGCGTGCGCAACGCAACATCACATGCCAAGTTTATTTTTGACTGGGCACCTGTTAATGAGACAATTATATTTGTTTTGGAATAGAAATGTGCGTAACTTTGCACCCATTATTTAGTTTTCACCTATGTACAAAGCTTTTTTATTTCTATTCCTATTTCTTTTCCCATTCAGTAACGTATCTACTCGGACGTCTGTCTCCGAGGAGATGACAGATATGGTCATTCCTGAAAACGAACTAACGGATGGCGAAGTTTTATTTGAAGAAATGAATTTGGGAGGAATTGTAAACTTTCCGGCATTCCGACAAGCTGTGCAAGGTTATAACAAAATAGAACAGAAAAAGAAGCCCGTATTAACTCTTATCGACTTCACCAAACCATCGACCGAAAAACGTCTGTTTGTTTTCGATATGAAAGAAAGAAAGCTACTTTACTCATCGGTAGTCGCACACGGCAAAAACAGTGGGGAAAACTATGCCACTTCTTTCTCCAATGCGGTCGGCTCATATAAGAGCTCACTCGGTTTCTATCTCACCGGAAGCACTTACCGGGGAAAGAACGGTTATTCATTATTATTGGATGGACTGGAAAAAGGAATTAACGACCGCGCACGCGAGCGTGCCATTGTAGTACATGGTGCTGCTTATGCCAATCCTTCCGTATGCAGGGGCGGGAGATTAGGAAGAAGTTTCGGATGTCCGGCATTGCCGCAGGCACTTACCAAACCGATCATTAATACAATTAAGGGAGGCAGTGTGCTCTTTATCTATGCCAACAATAAAGAGTATATGGCAAAAAGCACTATTTTACCGTCTCTACAACCGCAGGAGTTATTCTCCGAAACTCGAAAAACGACGAACCGGGCATCTTCTTTCTAGAATAAAAAGTTCTTTTCTATTTCTTTTCCTTCCTTTTTTCCATAAAAACTAAAAGGAAACACACATTAAGTCATACTCAAATGGAGTTATCCAATCAAAAAAAGACGGAAATAAGTGATAATTCTATCAAATGTTCATCCCGCCAATCAACGAGAATCGCTTAAAAATTTCCATCATGCATCCTTATCCGAATTAGAGGATTTATTTGTACTTTTGCTCGCAAACAAAAACACTCAACAGTTATGGTGCTCAATTATATTTGGATTGCCTTCTTCCTAATCGCCTTTGCAGTTGCATTGGTAAGACTTGTTTTTCTAGGAGATACCCAGGTCTTCCCCGAGATTATCAATTCAACCTTCAGTTCTTCCAAAACTGCATTCGAGATTTCATTGGGATTGACCGGCGTGCTTTCACTCTGGCTCGGAATTATGAAGATAGGCGAGAAAGGGGGAGTCATTGCTTTGTTCTCTAAATTGTTGAGCCCTCTGTTTTGCAAACTTTTTCCGGAGATTCCCAAAGGGCATCCGGTGACCGGGAGCATTTTTATGAATCTGGCGGCAAATATGCTGGGATTGGACAATGCTGCCACACCGTTAGGTTTGAAAGCGATGGAAGGCTTACAGGAACTAAACCCAAAGAAAGACACAGCCACTAATCCGATGATTATGTTTCTGGTCTTAAATACCTCCGGGCTGACACTCATTCCGATCAGCATCATGGTATATCGTGCCCAACTGGGGGCAGCTCAACCGACTGATATTTTTGTACCCATTCTTCTTGCCACTTTCTTCTCAACGCTTGCCGGAATTATCACTGTCAGCATTTACCAGAAAATAAACTTGCTTAACCGCACTATCTTGTTATTTCTGGGAGGAATAAGCCTTTTGGTAGCAGGTATCATCTATTTCTTCAATACTCTTTCCCGAACACAGATTGATATTTATTCCACCACCACTGCCAACGTCTTCTTATTCTTGATAATTATCGGTTTCATCATAGCAGGAATGAAAAAGAAAATCAACGTATATGATGCTTTCGTAGAAGGAGCAAAAGAAGGATTCAGTACCGCTGTACGCATCATCCCCTATCTGGTTGCAATCTTGGTTGCAATTGGTGTTTTCCGTGCTTCCGGTGCGATGGATTATCTGATTGACGGCATCGAAGGTGCAGTCAAACTATGCGGCATCAACAGCGATTTTGTGGGCGGACTGCCTACTGCCTTAATGAAACCGTTAAGCGGAAGCGGAGCCAGAGGACTTATGGTAGATGCCATGACGACTTACGGTCCGGACTCCTTCGTCGGGCGTCTGGCGTGTATCTTTCAAGGCTCTACTGATACTACCTTTTATATCCTCGCTGTCTACTTTGGCAGTGTAGGTATCGTAAAAACCCGCCATGCGGTGCCTTGCGGACTGTTGGCAGACCTGGCAGGAGTGATTGCGGCTATCTTTATTTGCTACCTTTTCTTTGGATAAAAGAGGATTATCAGAATACTTTATCTATCTTTGCCCGTCTTTAAAAATGAGAAAAGTATGATTAGTTATCAGACAGAAGGCATTGAAATGCCTGCCATCAAGAAAAGGGAAACTACAGAATGGATAAAAAAGGTTGCTGCCGACTATGGAAAAAGAGTCGGTGAAATAGCTTATATCTTCTGCTCGGATGAAAAGATTCTGGAAGTAAACCGCCAATATTTACAACATGATTATTATACGGATATCATTACTTTCGACTATTGTGCCGGTAACCGTCTTTCGGGCGATTTATTCATCAGCCTGGATACTGTCCGCACGAATGCAGAGCAATTCAACCAACCGTATGAGCGGGAGCTTTACCGCGTCATTATACATGGTATCCTGCATCTCTGCGGCATCAATGACAAGGGTCCCGGAGAACGCGAAATAATGGAAGCAGCAGAAAACAAGGCATTGGAAATGCTGAGTATCTGAACCGCTTCTTCCATTAATATATCAAGCACTCCCTGTCACCGGATGCTGTCTTCTCCGATTTTCAAACTCTGCATACGTTTTGAACCACCTAAGTCGTTTCATTAGCCGGACTATGCATTTCCATCCTTTCGGTTATGCCTGTCTGTAAGTCGGATTACTACAGACTTCCACAGTGGACTGTATAGTCTGTTACAGTAGACCGTACAGTCCACCGTAGCAGACTGTACGGTCTGCTGCAATGGACTGTAATAATCTTCCGTTTAAAAGCCTTTGACTGACCCTAAAAAACGGCTTATCCTTCCCTTGGTCGGTGAGTATGAAATGTCGAATCCCCAAGAAAACAATGTGCCCCGAAATACATCGCTCCCAAACAGAGAACTTCAATAAGAAAACACTCGATTCCTGACAAAATAATCCCTCGATTCTCTTTTTTATCATCCTTTTTCCTCTCTCTATCATTTTCTAACAATCCCTCAACCTACTTTCTGACAACTTTTTAGTAATTTTGCCACGGTAAAAAGAAATAAATCAATGGATTTTAAGTACGACGTAATTGTAATTGGTGCCGGACATGCCGGTTGCGAAGCAGCCGCTGCCGCAGCGAATCTGGGTTCAAAGACTTGCCTTATCACGATGGATATGAATAAGATTGGGCAAATGAGTTGCAACCCGGCTGTGGGAGGCATCGCAAAAGGACAAATCGTAAGAGAGATAGATGCGCTGGGAGGATACATGGGAATTGTAACCGACCGCACTGCTATCCAGTTCCGCATGCTCAACCGCTCAAAAGGACCTGCCATGTGGAGTCCGCGTGCGCAGTGCGACCGCGGTAAATTTATCTGGGCATGGCGTGAAATATTAGAGAACACACCCAATCTGCATATCTGGCAAGATACAGTAGAGGAGTTGATAGTCGAAAATGGTGAAGTAACCGGACTGGTCACTTGCTGGGGAGTTACATTCCATGCAAAATGTATCGTGCTGACCGCAGGAACTTTCCTGAACGGGCTGATGCATATCGGCCGCAAAAAGCTGGCGGGAGGACGAATCGCCGAACCTGCTTCTTACCATTTGACCGAGTCTATCACTCGTCACGGAATCATTGCAGGACGAATGAAGACCGGTACTCCTGTTCGTATTGACGGTCGCAGCGTACACTATGAACTGATGGAAACACAAGACGGAGAAAATGACTTTCACCGTTTCTCTTTCATGAGCGAACCGCGCAAGCTGAAACAACTGCAATGCTGGACTTGCTTTACAAATGAAGAAGTACACAAGATTTTGCGTGAAGGACTCCCCGACTCTCCCCTTTTCAACGGACAAATTCAGAGTATCGGGCCTCGCTATTGCCCCAGTATAGAAACAAAAATCGTAACCTTCCCGGATAAAGAACAGCATCAGCTTTTCTTGGAACCCGAAGGCGAAACAACGCAAGAACTTTACCTCAATGGCTTCTCTTCTTCTCTGCCAATGGATATCCAACTTGCGGCCTTGAAGAAGGTACCGGCTTTCAAAGACCTGGTTGTTTATCGCCCCGGTTATGCCATCGAATATGATTACTTCGACCCTACCCAACTGCAACACACGTTGGAATCGAAAGTAATCAAGAACTTGTTCTTTGCCGGACAAGTGAACGGAACGACCGGTTACGAAGAAGCCGGAGGACAAGGTATCATTGCCGGCATCAATGCACACATCAACTGCCACGGTGGAGAACCATTCACCTTGGCACGAGACGAAGCTTATATCGGTGTATTGATTGATGACCTCGTGACAAAAGGTGTCGACGAACCCTATCGTATGTTTACCTCACGTGCCGAATATCGCATCCTGCTCCGTCAGGATGATGCCGATATGCGTCTGACCGAACGGGCATATAAACTGGGACTTGTCAAACAAGACCGCTATGAGCATCTGTGCAATAAACGTGAAGCGGTAAACTCCATCATTGATTTTACCAGGAAGTTCTCCATCAAAGCAGCACTCATCAATGACGCTTTGGAACATTTGGGAACCGCCCGCCTCACTCACGGATGCAAATTAATAGACTTGATAAACCGCCCGCAAATAACAATAGAAAGTATTGCCGAACATATCCCCGCGTTCAAAGAAATGCTGAATAATATAACCGACCGCAAAGAAGAGATAATCGAAGCAGCCGAAGTTCTTATCAAGTATCAGGGATATATCGACCGTGAGCGAATGATTGCCGACAAGATTCACCGCCTGGAAGCTATCCGCATAAAAGGCAAGTTTGATTATAATTCGCTGAACTCGCTTTCTACCGAGGCCCGTCAGAAATTAATAAAGATAGACCCTGAAACATTGGCGCAAGCCAGCCGCATCCCGGGAGTTTCGCCCAGCGATATCAATGTTCTGCTGGTGCTTCTCGGAAGATAAAAAGGCAATGTTTCACGTGAAACAAGTTATTTAATTATTAAACAATAAAACGCTGGTTATGAGCAAAGAAACGCTATTAGCTAATTTAAGAGAAATACCTGATTTTCCTATCCCGGGTATTTTATTCTATGATGTCACTACACTGTTCAAGAGTGCCGAGTGCATGCAGGAAATGTTGGACACATTATATGAGATGTACAAGGATAAAGGCATCACCAAAGTGGTGGGTATCGAATCACGAGGATTCATCATGGGCGGTGCTTTGGCAGCACGTTTAGGTGCAGGTTTTGTAATGGCACGCAAGCCCGGCAAGCTCCCTGCAGAAGTTCTGGAGGAAACATACGCCAAAGAATACGGCACCGATACCATCCAAATACACAAGGATGCCATCAGTGAAGAGGATGTTGTTTTGCTGCACGACGATTTATTGGCTACAGGCGGAACAATGGCAGCCACCCACCGCTTGGTACAAAAATGTGGTGCCAAGAAAGCATATATCAATTTCATTATAGAATTAAAAGGACTGAACGGGAGAAAGGCATTTCCTGCCGATATCACAGTGGATACACTGCTGCAATTATAAACTTCGCCTGCAGTCGAAAAATGTACCTTTGGGGGTGTGTCAAAACCAAACCGGTCTATCCGATCGTCAGCTGTAGAGGCAGGGGTTGCCTGCCCGAAGACACAAAGCAAACTGTTTTCGGACGAGCGAACCTCACCCCTACGAACCAAACGACAGTATTATCCAGGTTTTGACACAACCCCATATTCCGAATAATGTATCCGCGAATATCTGCAAATAACCAAACATTACCCCTACAACCAAAGATAGTATATAAACCTTTGGAGCAGACGTATGAAATCCGTCTTTATCCCAAAACAATAACATTGTAACAATATGGAGAAAAAAGAAGAGATTAGCACCAATGAATATCTGAGAGGAATTGTTCTCAACCTTCCCGAAAGCCCCGGCATTTATCAATATCTGAACGCCGAGGGAACAATTATCTACGTTGGAAAAGCCAAGAATTTAAAGCGCAGAGTCTCTTCTTATTTCAACAGAGAACATCCCAATGGAAAGACACGAGTATTGGTCAGCAAGATTGCAGACATCCGTTATATCGTAGTAAAAACGGAAGAGGATGCCCTCTTACTCGAAAATAACCTAATCAAGAAATACCGTCCGCGTTACAACGTTATGCTGAAGGATGACAAAACCTACCCTTCTATCTGCGTAAGTAACGAATACTTTCCCCGCATCTTCAAGACACGTAAAATTATACGTAACGGCTCCGGTTATTACGGCCCGTACAGTCATGTTCCATCGATGTATGCCGTACTCGATTTGATTAAAAAGCTCTATCCTATCCGTACCTGCAAATTAAATCTTACCCCGGAGAACATCAATGCCGGGAAGTTTGATGTCTGCCTGGAATATCATATAAAGAATTGTAAAGGGCCGTGCATAGGACGCCAATCTCACGAAGACTATATGAAAGATATCCGTGAAATCAAAGAGATTTTAAAAGGCGATACACAGATTGTAAGTGACCTGCTCATGGAAGAGATGCAAGCCCTGGCTTCCGAAATGAAATTTGAGGAAGCGCAAAAGATAAAGGAAAAGTATGACCTCATAGAAACCTATCGTTCCAAAAGCGAGGTTGTCAATTCCATCATTCATAATGTCGATGTATTTTCCATTGAAATGGATGAAAACTCGGCTTACATCAATTACCTCCACATTACCAACGGCTGCATAAACCAAGCCTTCACATTCGAATATAAAAAGCGTTTGAACGAAACCAAAGAAGAGCTTTTGCAACTGGGAATCGTAGAAATGAGAGAACGATACAATAGTACTTCACGCGAAATTATCGTTCCTTTCGAGGTGGATATGGAGATGAACAATGTAACTTTCACCATTCCCCAAAGAGGTGAGAAGAAACACTTGCTCGATCTATCCGTCATGAATGTAAAACAATATAAAGTAGACCGCCTGAAACAAGCGGACAAGCTGAATCCCGAGCAAAAGAAAGTACGCATCCTGAAAGAAATACAAGACCAGCTCCACATGGAGAAAATGCCCGCCCACATCGAATGTTTTGATAATTCCAACATCCAAGGCTCGAATGCCGTAGCCGCCTGCGTGGTATTCAAAATGGGTAAGCCCAGCAAACAAGACTATCGCAAATTTAATATTAAAACCGTAGAAGGACCCGATGATTATGCCTCCATGAAGGAAGTTGTCCGACGCCGCTACACACGCCTTATCGAAGAAGGTTCTCCCCTGCCCGACCTCATCATCACCGACGGTGGAAAAGGACAAATGGAGGTCGTTCGTGAAGTTATCGAGGACGAACTTCATCTGCGTATTCCCATTGCCGGACTTGCCAAAGACCGCAGACACCGCACTTCGGAACTGCTTTACGGATTTCCTCCGCTTACCATCGGCATTAAACAAAGCACACCGTTATTTCATCTTCTAGAGAATATACAAGACGAAGTGCACCGATTTGCCATCACTTTTCATCGCGACAAACGAAGCAAGAGTCAGGTAGCCTCTGCCCTGGACAGTATTCCGGGAATCGGCGAGAAGCGCAAAGCCGCCCTTCTGAAAACGTTTAAGAGTGTGGCACGCATAAAAAAAGCAACACTGGAAGAAATAGCCGCCGTAGTGGGCGAAGCTGCCGCTAAAAATATCAAAGAAAGCCTTACAGAATAGAAGGGATTTTTCTACCTTTGCATATATACTATCTGCAAAAAACGATAAAAAATAAAATATGAGAATAGTTATACAACGAGTAAGCCATGCATCCGTCACCATCGACGGGGTCTGCAAGTCGGCCATAGAAAAAGGATTAATGATATTAGTAGGTATTGAAGAAGCTGATAATCAAGAAGATGCAGACTGGCTATGTAAAAAGGTAATCGGCTTGAGAGTATTTGATGATGAAAATGGAGTAATGAATAAGTCCATTCTGGAAGCAGAAGGTAATATATTGGTTATCAGTCAATTTACATTATTCGCCTCCTACAAGAAGGGCAATCGCCCCTCTTACATCCGTGCTGCACGACCGGAAACAGCTATTCCCTTATATGAATACTTCTGCAATGAACTCAGTATCGCTCTTGGACGCGAAGTGGGTACAGGAGAATTCGGAGCCGACATGAAAGTCGAACTTCTGAACAACGGCCCTGTTACTATATGTATGGACTCAAAAAACAAAGAATAATATGACACTGGAAGAAGCACAGAAAGAAGTAGACCGCTGGATTAAAACATACGGCGTGCGCTACTTCAGCGAACTGACCAATATGGCCGTACTGACTGAAGAAGTGGGTGAACTGGCACGTATCATGGCACGTAAATATGGTGACCAATCCTTCAAGGAGGGCGAAAAATGCAACCTTGCAGACGAGATGGCCGATGTGCTTTGGGTACTCCTCTGCCTCGCCAACCAGACAGGTGTAGACCTGACGGAAGCCTTTCATCGGAATCTCGAAAAGAAAACAAACCGAGACAAAGACAGACATAAAAACAACCCCAAATTATAAAGAATTATGGAACATAACCACGATTGTAGCCACAGTCACGAGCATGGTCACGAACATGAGGATGCTCACGACAAGTATATGGAAGCACTTGCCAAATACAACACCCATCTGAATGATGAAGATGTAAAAGCAAAAGTTACCCATTTCATCGAAGAGCATTTGGCTGAAAACAATACACCGGAAGTTAAGAAATTCCTCTTCCACTGCATTGATCTCACCACATTAAAATGTACCGACTCGGAAGAAAGCGTAATGAAATTTACCGAAAAGGTAAACGATTTCGTTGACAAATATCCCGATTTGAGCAATGTAGCCGCCATTTGTGTTTACCCCAATATGGCAGAGATAGTAAACGACACACTGGAAGCCGATAACGTAAATATTGCCTGTGTATCGGGGGGATTTCCCTCTTCACAAACATTCATTGAAGTGAAAGTGGCAGAAACTGCCATGGCTATTCATAGCGGTGCAGACGAAATAGACATTGTCATCTCGGTCGGCAAGTTCCTGACCGGTGACTATGAAGGAATGTGCGATGAAATCGAAGAATTAAAAGCAGTCTGCGGAGACAAGCACTTGAAAGTAATTCTGGAAACAGGAGCACTCGGAAATGCTTCCAACATTAAGAAAGCATCTATTTTATCGATGTATTCGGGCGCAGACTTCATCAAAACTTCTACCGGTAAAGAAAATCCTGCCGCGACCCCCGAAGCTGCCTATGTAATGTGTGAAGCCATCAAAGAATACTATATGGTTACCGGCAGAAAAGTCGGCTTTAAACCTGCCGGAGGCATCAATACCGTGCACGACGCATTGGTTTACTACACTATCGTAAAAGAAATATTGGGCGAAGAATGGTTAACCAATGAATTATTCCGCTTAGGAACAAGCCGTCTGGCTAATCTGCTCCTCTCCGAAATTGTTGGTCAGGAAACTAAATTCTTCTAATCACTACACCATACAACTATTACAACCGATTCCATCGCTGTGAGAAGCAATTCCACGACGATGGAATTGTTTTTATACCAATAAAAGGATAAACAGGAAGTTATTTCTCACGTTCTATCACGTAATCAATATAAGCAGTCAAAGCATCTTTAATGGTTGTATCAGCAGTAGAAGGAAGCAAATCCAATGCTTTATTACGATAATCCACCATCACCTGTCTGGCATACTCTATACCGCCATTCTTTTTCACATAATCGATGAAGAGGGATATTTCTGCATCTGTAGCATCCAAGGATTTAATGCGAAACGCCAATTGGCACATCTTCTCATCACCCAAAGTATTCAGCACATGCAATGCCGGCAATGTCAACTTACCTTCGCTCATATCATTGCCTGTCGGCTTACCTATCTCACCGGAAGAGTAATAATCGAAAATATCATCCTTAATCTGGAAAGCAATCCCAATCATCTCACCGAATAACCGCGCATTTTGCACCATTTCATCGGAAGAGTTGACAGCTACTGCCCCGGCTTCGGCACTGGCTGTAAAGAGTGCGGCTGTTTTCTTACGAATCACATCATAATAGACTTCTTCAGAAAATTCAGAAGCATTGATATTAGTCAATTGGATAATCTCACCTTCGGCAAGATTCTGCCCAAGCCGTGCCACCAAATCGACAATACGGATAGAACCTGTCATGGCAGAATGTTTCAGACTGGTAGCCAACATATAGTCTCCCACCAACACAGACACCTTATTATTATAAATAGCATTTACCGATGACTGTCCGCGGCGTTTATCACTTTCGTCCACCACATCGTCATGCACCAGACTTGCTGTATGAAGCAACTCCAATGAAAGAGCAGCATGAAGTGCAGAATAATTGATTTCACCAAATAATTTGGCCATCAGCAATGTCAGAATAGGACGCATCATCTTGCCATTCCTCTGCTTAATATAGGTCAATACCTCACTAAGTAAAGGATTGGAACTTTGAAGCGAAGCGTCAAACAAGGATTTGAACTCTTCAAACTCCTTAACAATAGGCAATCTGATTTGCTGTAACTTGTCCATACAGGTTAATTTGAGCACAAAAGTAGTAATAAAACGCGGAATACGGTATTTTTTTGTACTTTTACCATGAAAAAACTAAAGATTTTTAAGAATGGACAAACTTTTTCTGCTGGATGCATACGCATTAATATATCGCGCATACTACGCTTTCATCAAAAGCCCGCGCATTAACTCCAAGGGTTTCAACACTTCAGCCGTACTCGGCTTTGTCAATACACTGGAAGACGTATTGAAGAAAGAAACCCCAACGCACATTGGTGTGGCATTCGACCCTGCCGGACCTACTTTCCGCCACGAGGCATACGAACAATACAAGGCTCAGCGCGAAGAAACGCCCGAAGCAATCCGTTTGTCCGTACCTATCATAAAAGAAATTATCCGCGCTTACCGCATTCCCATTCTGGAAGTGCCGGGCTATGAAGCCGATGATGTAATCGGTACACTTGCCACCGAAGCCGGACGGCGTGGTATCACTACCTATATGATGACTCCCGACAAGGATTATGGTCAACTGGTGAGTGACAATGTATTTATGTACCGACCCAAATATGGTGACAAAGAATTTGAGGTGATGGGTATCGAGCAGATAAAGGCAAAGTTTGACATTCAGTCACCTGCTCAGGTCATTGATATGTTGGGACTGATGGGCGACTCGTCCGACAACATTCCCGGTTGTCCGGGTGTAGGCGAAAAAACGGCACAGAAGCTCATTGCCCAATATGGCAGCATCGAAAACCTACTCTCCCACACAGATGAGTTGAAAGGGGCATTGAAAACAAAAGTGGAAACTAATCGAAAAATGATTGAGTTCTCCAAATTCTTGGCGACTATTAAAATTGATGTCCCCATTACATTGAACATGGATGAACTGAAACGCGAAGAACCCGACGAAGAGGAACTTCGGAAGATTTTTGAAGAGATGGAATTCCGCACGCTCATCGACCGCGTTTTTAATCGTGAAAAGAAAACGGCTTCGGCAGGTGCGACTTCAATGTCACACGACAAAGCACAAGGCTCACTTTTCGGTGACCAGCCTTCACTATTTGACCAACCGAGCACTTCACCATCTTCACAGGCTTCATCACAAGGCAATCTCTTTGCAGAATTTGAAGACGAGAATACAGGAAACGGAAATTATTCAAATCTCGCATGTTTAGAAAATTCAAAATACGACTATCAACTTATTGATACAGAAGAAAAAAGAACCGAATTAATACAAAAGTTGCTTACAAAAGAAACTTTCAGTCTAGACACGGAAACAACAGGAACCGATCCCATCACCGCAAAACTGGTAGGAATGAGTTTCAGCTACACCGAAAACCAAGCTTTCTATGTCCCCGTTCCCGCCGAACAAAATGAAGCACAAAAAATTGTTAATGAGTTCCGACCGGTATTTGAAAAAGCAGGAGTACTGAAAGTGGGACAAAATATCAAGTACGATATGCTGGTGCTAGGCAACTACGGAGTAGAGGTTTGCGGTCCGCTGTTCGACACTATGGTAGCACACTATGTGCTGCAACCCGAACTGCGCCATAACATGGACTACCTTGCCGAAATCTACCTGCATTACCAGACGATTCATATAGAAGAACTTATCGGACCTAAAGGCAAAGGACAGAAAAATATGCGCGACCTCCCTCCCGAAGCTATATATAAGTACGCGTGCGAGGATGCCGATGTCACCTTAAAGCTAAAGCATGCACTGGAAAAGGAACTGAAAGAGCAAGGAGCCGAAAAACTCTTTTACGAAATAGAGATGCCCCTAGTCCCCGTCCTCGTCTATATGGAAAGAAATGGCGTGCGTGTAGACACGGAAGCACTGAAACAAACCTCGGAACATTTCACAGCCCGCATGAATCAAATAGAAGAAGAAGTACATCAATTGGCAGGGACAGAGTTCAACATTGCATCGCCCAAACAAGTGGGGGAAGTCTTGTTTGACAAGCTACGCATCGTAGAAAAAGCCAAAAAGACAAAGACCGGCCAATACGTGACCAGCGAAGAAGTATTGGAAAGCTTGCGCGGAAAGCATGAAATAGTGGGCAAGATTCTTGAACATCGAGGGCTGAAGAAACTACTCGGAACTTATATCGATGCCCTACCCCTTCTTATTAATCCGGCAACGGGCAAGATACACACGTCCTTCAACCAGACCGTGACCGCCACAGGACGCCTCAGTTCGAGCAATCCGAACCTGCAAAACATCCCTATCCGCAACGAAGACGGCAAAGAAATCCGCAAGGCATTTATCCCGGAAGACGGATGCGAGTTCTTCTCTGCCGACTATTCTCAGATAGAGCTCCGCATCATGGCCCACTTAAGCGGTGACAAAAACATGATAGAAGCTTTCCGCGAAGGAGACGACATCCATGCCGCTACAGCCGCCAAAGTATATAAAATAGCCATCGAGGATGTGACACGCGAGCAACGCAGCAAGGCCAAAACCGCCAACTTCGGTATTATCTATGGCATATCGGTATTCGGATTGGCAGAACGCATGAATGTTCCCCGTCAGGAAGCCAAAGAACTGATAGACGGCTATTTCGATACCTATCCGCAGATCAAGGAATATATGGACAAGAGCATCGAACGCGCACGTGCCAACGGTTACATCGAAACTATTTTCGGCCGTAAACGCTTCCTGCCGGACATCAATTCACGCAATGCCGTAGTACGCGGATATGCTGAACGGAATGCCATAAACGCTCCCATTCAGGGAAGTGCAGCCGACATTATCAAAGTAGCCATGGTTAAAATATTCCAACGCTTTCAATCTGAAAGTATACGCTCTAAAATGATACTTCAGGTGCACGATGAATTAAACTTCAGTGTTGTGCCCGAAGAGAAGGAAAAAGTACAGCAAATCGTAATGGAAGAAATGGAAAAAGCCTATCCGATGCAAGTGCCTCTAAAAGCAGACTGTGGCTGGGGAAACAATTGGTTGGAAGCACATTAAAAAGAACATATAATCACTAACACACTATATATAAATATATTAAAGGAGACCTGCAGTTGGTCTCCTTTCTTTATCTGCCTATTCTGATTGTATACTCAAAAATCTATTTATCCTCTTTCCCTAAAGAATCTCCGGTCTGCCAGTCCAAAGATAAACAACCGCCATTCACCCACTATTCCTCTGTTATTCAAGATAAATACATAAACTCCTTTCTCTCTCTTTAAATACATTCTGTTACATATTGAAAGTACCTAATTCTTAATATTTGTTTATTTAGTGACATATTGCAAAAATATCGTCTTTTTATTGCAGGTTTGTTAGGTATTTCAATTTCTTTTTGTACATTTGCACCGCTTTTGAAAACAATATGAAAGTAACAATCTAATATACTGATATCATGAAGAAAATTATTTTTTTGAAAGGAATGCTCTCTGTAGTAATGTTGTTTATTGCCAGCCTTACAATTTCCGCAGCAAAGCCGGGCGACAACCTGGTTCACAACACTGAAGAAGTAAACGGAGTAATCATTTCGGAAACTGTTTTCAAGATGGACGGTAATATGCTGACCAATTATATGAAGCACAATTATAAGTACGATACAAACCAACAACGTACCGAAGATGAAAGTCAAAAATGGAACAGCAACAAAAACTGTTGGGAAAATAACCTCTGCATCCGTTATATTCACGGAAATAAGAGCATTACTACCGAATATTATAAATGGAATTCTAAGAAGAAAGAATATATACTAGTACCTGAAATGACCGTAACTATGGATAAATAAAATGTTCATTTAACTAACAATCTAACACTTTTCATAAAATTTTAAACAAAAAGGCAGTCGCGATGACTGCCTTTTTTCGTAGCTCCAAGCCAATTCTATCTTTAATATGAAGCACGATAAAAAAAGAATGGTTATCTTTGCAGGCAAATTAATGGATAATAATCAAAAAAACAGATAGATAATGGCTTTACAATGTGGCATTGTCGGCCTTCCGAACGTAGGAAAGTCGACACTTTTTAATTGCTTATCAAATGCAAAGGCTCAAGCAGCCAACTTCCCTTTTTGTACAATCGAACCAAATGTCGGCGTAATCACTGTTCCCGATGAACGTTTGACCAAGCTTGCCGAGCTGGTTCATCCGGGACGCATCGTTCCTACCACTGTCGAAATTGTGGATATTGCCGGTCTGGTGAAAGGCGCCAGCAAAGGCGAAGGGTTAGGAAACAAATTCTTAGCCAATATTCGTGAGACAGACGCTATCTTACACGTACTCCGCTGCTTTGACGATGAGAATGTAACTCACGTGGACGGAAGTGTAGACCCTGTACGCGATAAAGAAATCATCGATACCGAACTTCAGCTGAAAGATTTGGAAACCATTGAAAGCCGTATCCAAAAAGTGCAGAAACAGGCACAGACCGGAGGTGACAAGGCGGCTAAACAAACATACGAAGTGCTTGTCAGATACAAAGAAGCATTGGAGCAGGGCAAGTCTGCCCGCACCGTACAATTTGAAAGCAAAGACGAACAAAAAATTGCCAAAGAATTGTTCCTGCTGACTTCCAAGCCGGTGATGTATGTGTGCAATGTGGACGAAGCAAGCGCAGTCAACGGTAACAAATATGTTGAAATGGTGCGCGAGGCCGTCAAAGAAGAGAACGCGGAAATCCTAGTGGTAGCTGCCAAAACAGAAGCCGACATTGCAGAACTGGAAACATACGAAGACCGTCAGATGTTCCTTCAGGAAGCAGGTTTGGAAGAATCGGGTGTCAACCGTTTGATTAAAGCAGCTTACAAACTGTTGGATCTGGAAACATTCATCACAGCCGGAGAAATGGAAGTAAAAGCATGGACTTACCGCAAAGGCTGGAAAGCTCCCCAATGTGCCGGAGTCATCCATACCGACTTTGAAAAAGGCTTTATCCGTGCCGAAGTCATCAAATACGAAGACTATATTCAATATGGTTCGGAAGCGGCCGTCAAGGAAGCCGGAAAGATGGGCATTGAAGGCAAGGAATATGTGGTACAGGATGGCGACATCATGCACTTCCGCTTCAATGTATAAAACAAACGATTAATATGAATAAATTTCTTATCATAGGAACCGGCGGCGTGGGAGGTAGCATCGCCGGTTTTCTTGCTTTAGCAGGAAAGGACGTAACGTGCATTGCCCGTGGCAAACACCTGGAAGCCATCCGCGAAAAAGGACTTCACCTGAAGTCGGATTTAAAAGGCGAACATTATCTTCCCGTAAAAGCCTGCACAGCCGAAGAATATAACGAACAGGCAGATGTCATTTTCGTTTGTGTAAAAGGATATTCCATCAACTCCATTCAGGATGTTCTGGAACGCGCCTCGCATCAAGACACCTTGGTAATCCCCATCTTGAATGTTTACGGAACCGGTCCCCGCATCGGCCGACTTGTTCCACGTGTAACGGTACTCGACGGTTGCATATACATTGTCGGTTTCGTGTCCGGCACAGGCGAAATCACGCAAATGGGCAAGATATTCCGCCTTGTTTTCGGAGCACGCCCCGAACAAGAAATAGCTCCCGGACGACTGGAAGCCGTTGCTAATGCACTGAGAGATGCAGGCATCAAGGCAGACATTTCGGAAGACATCAACCGCGACACCTTCATCAAATGGTCTTTCATCTCCGCCATGGCATGCACAGGAGCTTATCACAATGTCCCGATGGGCGCATTGCAGCATCCCGGCGAAGAACGCGACACCTTCATCGGCCTGTCTCGCGAAAGCAGCGAAATGGGACGTCGCATGGGCATCATATTCCCCGAAGACCCGATAGAATACAACCTGAAAATCATTGATAAGCTAGACCCCCAAAGCACTGCCTCTATGCAAAAGGACATTGCCAAAGGCCATGAATCGGAAATACAGGGAATGCTGTTCGATATGATTGAACTGGGCGAGAAACTGAAAGTAGACATGCCCACTTATCGCAAAGTAGAAAAGAAATTCAATAGTTGTCATTCATAAACCCCAAGATTATGCATCAATTACTCCATATCGTGTGGAATCCCGAGATAGAAGCTTTCTCCATCTTCGGCATCACCATCCGTTACTACTCCATCCTGTTTGTCACAGGGTTGATTCTGGCCTATTGGGTCATCTCCAAACTGTATAAAGACCAAAAGATTCCGTATGAGAAATTTGACTCCCTCTTTATTTACTGCCTGCTGGGTATCGTTGTAGGCGCACGGTTGGGGCATTGCCTGTTTTATGAACCGGGTTATTGGCTTTCCCATCCTCTCGAAATGATTCTTCCCGTCAAGTTTACAGACGGAGGCATCAAATGGACAGGCTATCAAGGTTTAGCGAGCCACGGAGGAACCATCGGATTGCTACTTTCCCTTTGGTTTTATGCCCGCAAAATGAAATTAAACTACCTTTCGGTACTCGACAACATTGCCATTGCCACCCCTATCGCCGCCTGTTTTATCCGTTTGGGCAACTTGATGAATGGCGAGATAGTCGGCAAACTGAGTAATGTGCCCTGGGCGTTCATTTTCCCCCGCGAAGGAATGGAACCGCGCCATCCGGCACAACTCTATGAAGCCATAGCCTATCTCATCATCTTCGTCATAGGACTGTCTTTATACAAGAAATACAAAACCTCCCTCCTTCCGGGGTTCTATTTCGGCTACTGCCTCACCACCATCTTCGTTTTCCGCTTCTTTGTAGAGTTCATCAAAGCCAGCCAAGAGGCATACGAAGACAGCATGATGCTCAATATGGGGCAATGGCTCAGCATTCCGTTTATCCTTATCGGAGCACATTTTATGTATCACTCTTTCAAGCCGGCTAAAAACAAATGAAACATATCATAGACATTGACACCTGGGAACGTCGGGACAACTACAATTTCTTCCGCACTTTCCACAACTCATGGATATCCATTACCAGCGAAGTAGAGTGCGGCGAGGCCCTTGCTGCGGCAAAAGCCTCCGGACGTTCTTTTTTCCTGTATTATCTCTATGCCATACTCCGGGCCGCCAACGAGGTGAAGGAATTCCGTTTCCGCACGGACAAAAACGGACAAGTAGTCTATCATGACCAGGTGGACATCATCTCACCCATCGCCGTCCCCGGCAAGACTTTCTACACCGTGCGCATCCCTTACCACGAGGATTTTGAGCGTTTTTATGCCGAAGCATACCACATCGTCCATCATATTCCCGAAGACGGCGACCCGTATGGAGCCGAAAAAGTGATTGCAGAGCAAGGTGATTTTGACATCATCCAACTGAGCGCCACGCCTCAGCTTTATTTCACTTCGCTCACCTACACGCAGATGGCTCCCGACCATCCACTGGACTATCCGCTGATGAATGCCGGCAAAGTAGTGCCACGCGAAGGAAGATTGGTTATGCCCATTGCTTTCACCGTAAGCCATGCTTTTGTAGACGGAGCGCACATAGGGCAACTCTTTCAAAAAATAGAAATGATACTGAAAGAACTGGCTCAATAAATAGAGGCTAAAAAGTACGAACGTTTATTTGTAAAAGCAGCGGAAAGAGCGTATCTTTGTTTACACTAGTTCAAAGTGGACTCATAAATAAACTGAATTATGGAATATGTATCATCAGATATGAAGTTGTTGCCATACGGCATGATGAATTTCGAAGATATTCGTCTTGACAATTATTATTACGTGGACAAGACTTCGTTTATCCCTTTAATAGAACGTTCGGACCGGTATTTCTTCTTTATCCGTCCACGTCGTTTCGGCAAGAGTCTGACACTGAATATGCTGCAACACTATTATGATGTGCGTACCCGTGACAAGTTTGACGCCCTGTTTGGCGACCTCTACATAGGGAAGCATCCTACAGATGACCGCAATAGTTACCTGGTGCTGTATCTCAACTTTTCCGGTATTAATGGCGAATTGCACAATTACCGCAGCGGACTGGATGCACATTGTGGCATTACTTTTGAAAACTTCTGCAAGATATATGCTGAATATCTGCCACAAGATACATTAGAAGGATTGTGTGCGGCAAAGGGAGCAGTGGAGCAATTGGACTTTCTCTATCAGGTATGTGCCCGTGCAGGCCAGAAGATATATCTCTTCATTGATGAGTATGACCACTTTACGAATGCCATCCTCTCCGATGCCGACAGCCTGCACCGATATACCGAAGAGACGCACAAGGAAGGTTATCTACGCACCTTTTTTAACAAGGTGAAAGCCGGAACTTATTCCAGCATCAAGCGTTGCTTTATCACCGGTGTAAGCCCCGTGACGATGGACGACCTGACCAGCGGCTTCAACATCGGTACCAACTACTCTCTCTCATCGAAATTTAACCAAATGATGGGGTTCACCGAAGCCGAGGTACGCGAAATGCTGGCTTATTATTCTACCAAAATCTCTTTCAATCATACCATCGATGAGTTGATAGGGCTGATGAAACCATGGTATGACAGCTACTGCTTTGCACAGGAGTGCTATGGAGAAACTACGCTATACAATTCCAATATGGTGCTTTATTTTGTCAAAAACTATATAGACAATAATGGCAGAGTACCCAGAAATATGATAGAGAGCAATATTCGCATCGATTACGAAAAATTGCGTATGCTCATCCGCAAGGACAAAGAGTTTGCGCACGATGCCTCCGCCATACAGACCTTAGTGAGCCAAGGTTACATTACCGGCGAGTTAAAAGAAAGCTTTCCGGCTGCCAACATTGTGGATTCCGGCAATTTCGTGAGCCTGCTCTATTATTTCGGTATGCTTACTATCAGCGGAATGTATAAGGGAAAGACCAAACTTACTATTCCCAACCAGGTGGTGCAGGAGCAGCTCTACACCTATCTGCTGAACACGTACAATGAAGCCGACCTCAGTTTCAGCAACCATGAGAAAGACGAGCTTGCTTCGGCTTTAGCCTACGATGGTTCATGGCAATCTTACTTCGGCTATATAGCGGACTGTCTGAAGCGTTATGCCTCGCAACGCGACAAGCAGAAAGGCGAGTTTTTCGTACATGGTTTCACTCTTGCCATGACGGCTCAGAACCGCTTCTACCGTCCCATCTCCGAAGCAGACACTCAAGCCGGATATGCTGACATTTTCCTGTGCCCATTGCTGGATATCTATCCGGATATGCAACACAGCTACATCATCGAATTGAAGTATGCCAAGTACAAAGATCCCGAAGACCGTGTGGAGGAACTTCGGAAAGAGGGTATTGCCCAAGCCAATCGGTATGCAGATACCGATACGGTGCAGAATACCGTGGGCAGCACACAGTTACACAAGATTGTTGTGGTGTATAAAGGAATGGAAATGAGGGTGTGCGAGGAAATATAATTCTCTCTGCAATATTTATAAAGCAAACATTGGTATCAAGGCACACGAAAACCAAGATGGCTTTTATGGGCTGTAAAAATATGTCCGTATCTTTTCCGGAGCGTCACAGTGGTATCATGAATCGATATATTGTTTGATTTGTTCCATAGGTATTCCTAATTGTCCGGATATCTCGTCCATTGATGCTCCATTGTTACAGAGCATCTTAACCATGGAACGAATCATCTGCTCTTTCTGTTCAATGACCTGCTCTTTTTCCTCAATGACCTGCTCTTTCTGCTCAATGACCTGTTCTTTTTCCTCTATCACCTTATTCTTGAGCATTATTGTCGTATCCCTGTCCTCTATTTCCGAAAGAATCTCGTCCTCTATCTCCATGGCACGGCGAACGGCGGGTGCGGCAGCGGCCTTCAGCAGGCGGTGCACCACATACTTCACTTCCTCGTCCATGTGCTCATCGTTTATTTCCAGATAATGCTCGCTGTCGGGCTGCCGGTATTCCTGGTCGAACACGCTCAGCAGACGTTCCAGGCGGTTGCGGGTGCGTCCGGTGAGGAACGGGATCTGTACGATGATGCTGTCATGCGTCAGACTCTCGATGAAAGGGTCGGGAGCAGGGAGCGGATGGTCATCATAGTCCAGATAGCTGCGGCGCACATAGACCACCGGCTCGGTGAGGTCGCCCAGGGGATGCCCCAGGATGTAGATGGAAATGATGGGCAACCCATAGGTCCGTTTTTGTCCGTGCTCGTTCTTCTCTTCGATGATGTTCTCCTTGTTGAGGTACTGCGTGCCCAGGTACTGGCGGAAGCGCAAGGTCTCCGTAATCAGCCAGGTCTTTTGCAGCTCGATAAGGACAAGGTGTTCCGAACCGTCGTGCTCGCGAATCTTTGCCGAGAAGTCGATGCGGAAGAGCGAGATGCGTGTCTGCTCCATGGATGTATACTCGTGGCGGCGCATCTCCAGGTCTATGATCTCCTTTTTCAGCAATGCGGAGAGCAGTATCTTGGCCACTTTCTTGTCTTCCATCAGGAATTTGAAAACAGCGTCGTAAATAGGGTTGGCAATGATGGTCATAATGCTTATGGTTTGATGATGAAACAAATGTACTTCTTTTTTTTGAATAGCAAGCGGATGGAAAGGTTAAATTCTTCTATCGGAAAGGAATTACGGGGCCCTGTCCATGACGCGAGCAATAACCAGTCAAAATGCCGATGCGCTTCTCGTTCGCATCGGCATTCTCATTTTGACGGATTGTTAGTTTAGTTTTTATTCATTCCCTGAAAGCACTATCGATTCATTGCATTAAAATTTATAACCGACACCGGCGGACAAGCTCAGTCCATGTCCCCCATAATTTACGAAATTCTCTTTTAAGGAGTACTTACAATCTAGGGAGACAATCCAATGTCTATGTTCCACAGCCATCCCTCCTTTCAGACCATAAGTAAAATGATCGCCAAAATCGAGATGCCACCATTCGCCATATTCTTGCTGACACCCGAACATAGCATATTGTACATAAGGACCTGCATTGATGCGCCCAGAAAAAGCATCATTCAGTCTTACTTTAAAGGAGGCCAATACAGGAAGTGTCAATGCATATTGACTAAAAAAAGCATCTACCTTCGTTTTGTCTTTTGAATCATTCTCTTCATACGTAAATAACAACTGCGGTTGAATATACCATGAATCGTTCAATCTAATATCATATAAACCGCCGATATAGCCGCCTGCCCTCCATTTAAACCCTTCAGCAGAAGTCGTTGAAAAATTGGCACCGCCCATGATGCCCCAACGATTTTGCGCTGCTAAAGGAAACGCTACTAATAATGAGAAGAATACTAATAATAACTTTGCTTTCATAACTTTTTTGTTTTTAAATGATGCCGCAAAGTTATAGGGAAAAGACAAGGCACACAACTATTTGCTGTGACATCGAAATTTTACAAACAGCTGATAAACAAGTAATTACAAATCACAACTCTGACATCTTCACTTTTAAGCGCGATTTTCGTTTGTTGAATGCCACAGTATCAGTATGTCCGAGGCATAAAGCAATAACCAGCGGAGGGATACCGGCTTCTAACAAGCAAAGACATAATAAGTCATCCTCCGTCAATTGCGAATATTGTATTTGCAAAGGGGAAATATAGTCAGCATATATCTCAAACACCGTTTTCTTTAGTTTTTCACAGTCAGAGTTTGTCATTACTTTCCGTGCCTTTTTATCCACTTCCTGCTGTTCATACAATGAATCAACTTTTTTATATATGGAAGTTTGCTGAAACAGCCATGTGCGGAGTACCAGCTTCTCTTGCTTCAATTGAGCTATTAATTGCTCTTTTTTAGCGATTTCATCGAGGTTTTGGTTCTCCTTATCTTGTAATAATACAAGGCTGGATTCATTTTCTTTTATACGCTGCTGCATGATAGTTAGTTTTTCATTGGCATGTTGCAGCGACTGTTCATAGAGTGCCTGCTGATTATTTTTTCGATCAATCCGATGTTGGTAAATCAAAATGAGTACAAAGCAAACTATTATAGCCATGAAAACAATCCATGCTATTATTCTTCTCGATTTTATCTGCGCATCCTTTACCTCCAATTCCGTTTGATGCTTATAAACCAGATGCTGCACTTCAGACAATTTCTCACTGACATCCAATGAGTCTTGAACCATCACAAAAGTATCCAGATAATGATAGGCAGACTGAAAATTTCCCAGTTCCGATTCCATAACAGCAAGCGACCAATAGGGCATAGACCAAGAGGAAGAAAGAAGCAGACTCTTCTCTAAATAATATCTGGCTGAATCGTATTGTTCCAAATCAATATACAAATCACCCATATTATAATAAGCATTAGCCATCTTATGTTCATCAGATACATATTGCAAAACTTTACGTGCATAAACTACAGCAGAATCTGTTTTATCAAATCGTCCATAAAATAGACTTAAGCTGTGCCAGGAAGCAACCATCATATTCGTATCTTTAGAACGCACGGCATACTCCACAGCCTTGCGCTGATAAGCAATGGAAGAATCCTGCAAGTCTCTCATGGTATATACATATCCGATGTTATGATAAGCAATAGCAGTATCTTTAGCACTACATGAATAGTGGAGAGCCTGATTCTGCATTTCCAACGCTTTGTCATATAATCCACAATCCCCATACCATAGTCCCAACGAGCTATAAATCAACCTTCTGCTTTTTGTATCTTCAGGATAATCCTGCAACACTTCCAACGCCTTCAAATTATTCTCTATCGCCGCCTTTTTATCGTTCATTTGCGCTAGCAACCGCCCTTTATAAAGCAAAGCTACAGCCATTTCTTTATCATCATCGCCATAATAATCTAGTGCAAAATCCAATAACGAATCGCAAGGCAACAAAGGCAACTCGTTTTTATCCGTAGCCTCAGCCAGCAGCAAGGCATAATAAGCCCTGTCTGCTTCCGTCATTTCATCCAAAGCAGATAGATTCCTTAAAACAGCCAAGGCACTGTCCGGCTTCACATTCAGTAATGAATCTACCTGATATAACAGCAGATTAGAAGAGTGGTGATGGCAGGCAAACAAGCAAACAGCCAGCAGGCCGATGACATTCAAATTCACGATAAATGAACGCATAATAGTTTTGTCTTTAGTTTTCTGCGAACAAAGGTAGTAAAATACCTCTAAAATGGAAATATACCTGTGCGAGAAAGATTAAATACCACTCACCTGTTGCCTTTCGGAAAGTTGGAAGAAAAAAATGCCGATGCGCTTCTCGTCCGCATCGGCATTCTCATTTTGACGGATTGTTAGTTTAGTTTTTATTCATTCCCTGAAAGCACTATCGATTCATTGCATTAAAATTTATAACCGACACCGGCGGACAAGCTCAGTCCATGTCCTTCGTGATTCAAAGCATGTTTCATCAGCGAATATTTGCAGTCAACAGACAGCAGCCAGTGTTTACGCTCCAAAGATATTCCGGGTCAGTAGATTTTTAGTGGGAACAACCATACAGCTTAGCAATGCGGAAAAGAAAGAACTTCTTTAGCTCTGAACAGTTTGATTTTAGCATTGAAAGATTCTGGCGCAGTAGAAATTACATGGGGACACTTTTCGGACAAGATTTGATTAGTTTCCTCCCCCTTCTGACAAACGTTTTTTTGTTCCCTTGACTTTGGCATAGCCTTAAAACATAGAATTGTCCTCTTATTTTTGCCGGTGAGCCAGTTTTACACGTACGTACACAAGGGCTCGCACGTAAGTACGTGTAAGCCTATACATGCGTACGTGTAGGGCTGTGGTCAGTATGTGTGGGTGCATGTCTGCTAACACTCAGGTTTCATTTAAGGTCATAAGTATAAATATAGTCGGGTCGGCCGGAATTAACAGCATAAAGAATATCATCTTCCGATATAGCATAGATGTCAAAAGGGAAATCAAAACAGATGCGCTTCTTCAATTCGCCTTTCCAGTTCCAAAGTTGCAATTCCGGAATAAGCTTCTCGTCCGAATAGATTTCTTCTGTACTATATTTGTTGTTATACAAAACGGCAATATATTTGGAATTACACTTTAATTTATGAAACACCGGCCTTAGTTCAACAGACGTCGAAGGAACACAAGCATTGTCTATTACCTGTATATGTTTCAACAAATTACCCTTTATGTCATAAATGCGTATCAAATTCTGATGAAGATAGAAATCACATACACAATCATGGGCAACATCTCCGGCTGTCAGTTTATAATTAGTAAAGAATCGCCTCTCTTCATTCTCTGATTTCCGGGGAAATTCTCCAAAAGAACTATATCCGCCATTCTTATATATAATATGTTCACCGGTGCTTCCGTTTGTCAAACCTGCCAATATGTAGTAATCATCCCCCAATCTTACTAATTGATTGATAGCATCAGGAAGAGTGATATCATTATTCCTTTTTATTACCAGCGTTTTATCCTCAAAGCAAACTTCTCGCTCTATATCAGAGTCCAAGATAAAGAAGCTGCTATCGGTAGAAGCGTAATAATCACGTCGCGGATTTATTAACTCATTAGGGCCATTCCCTTTCCTGCCGCATGAAAACAAATGAGCAAAATCATCACGGTCCCAAATGGAATAAATGGAGTCCTTCAATTTGGGCTCCATTATAATCAGGTAGTTCTGCCAAACATTTATGCTAAGAGGATATATTAATAAACTGTCAGTGGGATATAATTTGAAAGATAACTGTTCAACCTCTATGTCTTGCAAACATATTGAATCTTTCTTATATTCATCACAACAGCATAAAAGGAATAATATACCGCATAAATATAATTTAAATCGTGTTCTCATACTCAGTCATAACGATCATAAAAACATTACATTTCTCCCTGCCTGCAACTTACATCTTTCAGTTTCCCCTGAAATCCATTCAGCGTATCTCCTATCTGCTGCAAAGGAAAGACCAAGGTTTCTTGATAGCGCATCTCATCCATCGACTTATATTTGGGATTATAGACCCTCATGGTTCTGCCCTCCAGACGCTCCTGCAATTTACCGTCCACATACAGGGAAGTGCCCTTGTAATCTCCTTCGATGCGGATGGAAGACCATCTGCCGGCCGGAAGACGATAAGAATTAAACACAAATGTGTAACCGTCGCGAGAGAAGGCAATCCGTCCCGTATTCTCCCAGTTTGTATATACCGTGGCATGAGCGCCTTTAAATAAGACACCGCTGATATTCGTCTTTTCGTCCGGACAGATTTTGAATTCCACCGCATAGGGATAGCCCACTTCCTGCAAAGCTGTCTGAACCGTATCCTTACCGGTAAAGAGCAGTTCCTTGCCGGAAACCGTCAGGGCGACATCTTTATTGGGAGAAATTTTACCCGACAGGTTAATGCCCGGCGCTTCGGGCATCTCTTTGCAAAGAGCCTCGAATGCTTTAAAAGGCACTTGTTTGTTGTCTCCCTTCCACAGTCTTTCGGTCAGCACCTGAACGGCCGGAAAAGCACGGATATGCACATCCTGTTGCGAAATACCGTTACCACACTGGTCATTCCATACGGCAAACATTCCGCCCAATACCCCCGGAGTGCCTTCGGGAAGTGTCTGCTTGCGGTTTATCATCCAGGGAGTCCATGTCTCATACAGCCATTGATGGTCCAAAAACTCGCGATAGTAGCCCGCACCGGGCACAATATACAGATAGGTATCGCAAGTATTGATAAGCTTATATCCATCTTTTAAAGATACTTCCGGATCTACCCAGTCATACGACCACGCATTTACCGTTACTCCCTCTGCCTTTACAGGAGTCTTTCCGGGAAGCCATTTCAAGCCTCCCCACATACGCGGAGTCTTACCATACTTCTCAATGTACTTCAAGTAGCGGTCAGTGAAATAACGATACTGCTCGGCTTCTTTCTTATTGTATTCATCCGTACCGATATGCACATCAGGGCCTATAAACACGGGATTCTCTCCTCCGATATACTCGTCCAGCAACGAATCTACAAAACGATAGGTTTCCTCCTTATACAAATCCAAATGGTCCATGCCATACTCTTTGCTGCCTATTTCGGGCTTATAGTGGGTGAACGCCAATGAATGGGCAGGAATGTCTATTTCAGGAATCACATTCACCCCATATTCCATACCCAGCCGTTGCAAATCGGTAAACTCTTTCTTGGTATACGAGCCGTCTTTTGCGGTCAGACCGGGAAAACGTTCACTTTCAAGACGGAATGCAGCATAAGTCTTGTTCCAGTCATTGTCAAAGAACTGAGGAAAGCCGTTATCGTTCAGATGAATCTGGAACTCATTCATCTTATAGAAAGAAAGTATCTTCACATATTGCTTCAAATAGTCCAATGTAAAGAACTTGCGGCCGGCGTCAATCATAAAACCACGGTTAGGAAATAAAGGGAAGTCGCGTGCCGTTCCTTTCGAAATCTTTCCCTGCTGCTTATAAAGCATCTGTAGCAGCGTACGGGTTCCCCAGAACACTCCCTTTCGGGTGGGCGCTTCAATCCCGGCATACCGGTTCACCGACAGTTTATAGCCTTCATCACCCAACTCCTTGTCCGGCTTCATCAAAGCCATATAAATATCATTTTTGCCCGGTTTGCCGATTTTCACGGAATAGTCCCACCCCATCATCAAGCTCAAGTCATCTGCCAATATCTCGGCGGTAGACAAAAGCACAGCCTCATCAGCAGGGTTGACGACAATATTACCTTCGGCAGGAAGAGCCAGTTTGCCACTGCCACCTTTCCATTGCTGAAGAGCGGGAATTACTTGGGGACACGGTTCTTGTGCAGAAATCGCGCAACATGCTATCCACAGACAGCATAGAATAAAAAAATTTTTCATAAGCATTGAGGTTTAAAAAAAGGTTGTATCAAAAGTATATACCGTTGACGATTTGACAGCATCATCAACGCTTTGACACACCTCCGACTATTTTCTTGATATCATTCAGTTTATTCAAAGCTTCAAGAGGAGTCAGATTATTGACATCCAAATTCAGAATCTCATCACGTACCTGACACAGTACGGGGTCGTCCAGTTGGAAGAAACTAAGCTGCATCCCATCTCGGCCGGAAGCTATCTCCGCCGTCGGTTTGGCAATTCCCTGCTGACGGTTGTCCGTCTCCAATTGGTGTAGGATATCGTTTGCACGTTTCACGATACTCTTCGGCATACCGGCCATTTTCGCCACATGGATACCAAAAGAGTGCTCACTGCCTCCCCTCTCCAACTTACGCAGAAAGATGACTTTATTATCGACCTCCTTCACCGATACATTGTAGTTTTTAATGCGTTTGAAGGATTTCTCCATTTCATTCAGCTCATGATAGTGAGTAGCAAAAAGCGTACGCGCCTTTGCACGCGGATGTTCATGGATGTGCTCCACAATCGCCCATGCAATAGAGATGCCATCGTAAGTGGAAGTCCCCCGCCCCAACTCGTCAAACAGCACCAGACTGCGTGGAGAAAGGTTGTTCAGGATATCTGCTGCCTCATTCATTTCTACCATAAAGGTAGACTCTCCCACCGATATATTATCGCTGGCACCCACACGGGTGAATATCTTATCCACCATACCGATACGGGCACTCTCTGCAGGAACAAAACACCCGATTTGCGCCAACAGCGTAATCAATGCCGTCTGGCGAAGCAAAGCCGATTTACCTGCCATATTAGGTCCCGTGATAATGATAATCTGCTGACTGTCGGTATCCAGATACACATCATTGGCAATGTACTTCTCTCCCACCGGAAGCTGTTTCTCTATCACCGGATGGCGTCCCTGCTTAATATCCAACACATCACTGTCCTCTACTATCGGACGGATGTACTTATTCGCTTCGGCAACATTGGCAAAAGCAAGCAGACAGTCCAGACGGGCTATCTGATTGGCATTTATCTGAATGGCAGGGATATATTCGGCAAGGGAAAGAACCAAATCATTATAAAGCTTGGTTTCGAGTGCCATAATCTTATCTTCCGCACCCAGAATCTTTTCTTCGTATTCCTTCAGCTCCTGTGTGATATAACGCTCTGCATTCACCAACGTCTGTTTGCGAATCCACTCGGCAGGCACTTTGTCCTTATGTGCATTACGCACCTCTATATAATAACCGAATACATTGTTATAGGCAATCTTCAAGCTGGGGATGCCGGTCTGGTCACTCTCACGCTGCTGCAACTGCAACAAATAATCCTTCCCCGAGAAAGCAATGCGGCGCAACTCGTCCAGCTCTTCACTGACTCCATCGGCTATCACACCTCCCTTGTTCACCAGCAACGGAGGATCATTCTTTATCTCTTTGGCTATTTTCTCGCGTATATTAAGACAGAGATTGAGTTGTTCACCAATACGCCGCAAACTGTCATTATCGGCATTCAGGCAAGCATTCCTGATAGGCTCGATGGCTTGCAGCGCCACCTTCAGCTGAACCACCTCACGCGGAGAGATACGTCCCACGGCAGCCTTGGACACGATGCGTTCCAAATCACCGATGAGATGCATTTTCTCTTCTATGAACTCTTTAAAATCCGGTTCGCGGAAGAAATACTCCACCACATCCAAACGTTCATTGATAGGCTTCTCATCCTTCAATGGAAACACCACCCAGCGTTTCAGCAGACGTGCTCCCATCGGACTGATGGTTTTGTCGATAACATCCAGCAGGCTCGTACCACCATCATTCATACTGCCCAGCAATTCCAGACTTCGGACAGTGAATTTATCCAAGCGCACATAGCGGTCTTCCTCAATACGCGAAAGCGAAGTGATATGGCCGATTTGATAATGTTGCGTCATGTCCAGATATTGCAGAATGGCACCCGAAGCGATGATGCCGTTCTTAAGATGCTCCACACCAAAGCCTTTTAAATTCTTCGTTTCAAAATGTTTCAGCAGCTTCTCGCGGGAAGAAGTCTCGGTAAACACCCAGTCTTCCAGCTCAAACGTAAAGAACTTATTGCCGAAGTTACCTTCGAACATTCCCCGCTTTCCACGTTCAAACAAAATTTCTTTGGGAGCAAAGTTATTCAACAGCTTATCCACATAGTCAAACGGTCCTTCCGCCGTTAGAAACTCACCTGTAGAAATATCCAAAAAAGCAACACCGCACGCAGACTTGCCGAAATGAACTGCCGCCAAAAAGTTATTTTCTTTATACGAAAGCACATTGTCATTGATGGCAACCCCCGGAGTCACCAATTCGGTAATACCCCTCTTCACCAGCTTCTTTGTCAGCTTCGGGTCTTCCAACTGGTCGCAAATGGCCACACGCTTACCGGCACGTATCAGTTTCGGCAAATAAGTATCCAAAGCGTGATGCGGGAAGCCCGCCATTTCCACACTCTTACCTTGTCCGTTGGCACGCTTGGTCAGTGTAATTCCCAGTATTTCAGAAGCAACAACAGCATCTTCGGAATAGGTTTCATAGAAATCTCCACACCTGAAAAGCATAATCGCATCGGGATGCTTTGCCTTCAACTCAAAAAACTGCTTCATCATCGGGGTTAAAACCACATCGTTTGCCACTGTTGTATCCTTTCTTTTTAAAGTTCTTAAATGTCGGACAAAGATAGCAAATCGACTTTTGATTTTAAAAAAGTGAAAGGAAAAGTTTTACACTATTTATCCTTTCCGCAGCTACACAATATCTACAATAATCTTTGCTTCTTTCAATTTTCGGAGCATCTTTGCTTCTTTCATTGAGCGTGCCGGCATCTTGCCATGAGCCAACCGCCATACTTTCCACGGAGTAATCTGATACTTGAATGCCAGACTACAATAAACAATATATACCCAATAAATACCAAAATATTAACCGCATAGTCATTTTATTGTTTATATCTTTGTGCACATAAACAAATAAAGACAATGAAAAAGATAGAAGTAAAAGAGCTGAAAGACAACATGTTTGAGACAATCAGCAAAGAATGGATGCTGGTAACCGCCGGTACAAAAGATAAATTCAATACAATGACTGCCAACTGGGGCGGCATCGGATTCTTATGGAACAAGCCGGTAGCCTTCATTTTTATCCGCCCCGAACGCTACACGTTCGATTTCATAGAGCAGAATGATTATCTCACTCTCTCTTTCTTGGGCGAAGAGCATAAGGATGTTCATAAAATTTGCGGTTCTAAGTCAGGGCGAGACATAGATAAAGTGAAAGCAACAGGACTTCAACCCTTATTCACCGAAAATGGAAGTATTACTTTTGAACAAGCCCGGCTGACCTTTGAGTGCAAGAAACTGTATGCCGATATGATTAAGCCGGAAGACTTTATCGACCAAAGCATTATCGACCGATGGTATGGAGAAGCACACGGAGGCTTTCACAAAATGTATGTGGTAGAGATTGTCAATGTATTGGAGGCAATCTCATAAAACGCGCGGCTGAGTTCCTAAAATGGAAAGCATATATCCTGTTCTTGGCACAGTTTCCAAGGACAGGCTCTCGTCTTCCGACAGATATTTCCGCAGTCTCGCCACATAGTTATTCAAACTCTGCTCGCTGCCGGAAGTACCCTCCCACAGCTCCTGCACTATCTGTTCGCGACTTACTGTTTGATTCATGTTCTGTGCCAACAATTTCAGCAGTTTATATTCAAAATCAGTCAGCCTTCTCACAGGTTCCTCGCCTTTGAACAACATACTGTCTCCGGCTCTCAGATTGAACATTCCGATGGATAGTCCTTTCGGATGAAAACATGGCGTGTGCCTGCGTATGTAAGCCACCAACTCCTCCATTTCGAAAGGCTTTCGCAGATAAGCGATGCCACCTGCATCCAGCGCCCTTGCCACTTCCGAACCGGCTATGTGTGAAGAGACAAATAAAACCGGTGTATCGGGAGCCGTCAGCTTGAGTTCCGCAACGGCATCTATTCCATTCTTCTCTCCTATCTCTACATCCAGCACCATTATGTCCGGCTGCATTTCCTGAACCACACCCTGAATCCCTACCAGCGTAGTGCAATACTCCGCAGCATAGCCCGAAGCCCTTAATGCCAAAATCACCACTTGACCCAATGCGATGTCATCGTCTACAAACAAAACTTTTGTCTTCTCCATCCGTCTTTTCTCCTTTCAATCAACGACATGGAATAATGAATGTAAAAGTGCTTCCTTCACCTTCGGCACTCTTCACCATTATCTCCCCTCCATGTTCATTTATAATATATTGGGATTGCGCCAATCCTATGCCGTAACCCTTCTGCTGTTGCTCTTCGCTTCGGGGGACCCGATAGAACTGGGTGAACAATTTCTTCTGATGGCATGGGGCGATACCCCAACCATTGTCTTTGACAGATACACGCAACCGCTCATTCACAATGGAGAGCGAGACCTCTATCCTCACTCCTGCATCCGAATATTTCAAGGCATTCTCCATCAGGTTACGAATCACGTTCTCTATATACATACCGTCGGCCATTACCTGCAAACCCGTAGGAAGCTCATTGATGATGCAGATGGTATGGGGCTTGCCCGGATAGAGGCAGGACAACTCCTTCTTCACTCCCTCTGCTATTTCCGGAACATCTATCAGGCTTTTATTCAATACCACCTGATGACGGTCCATGCGTGCGGTCATTAATAAGGCTTCTATATTGGAAATCAAACGCCTAACACCCGCTTTACTCGTTTCAAGCATCTCCTTGGTCTCTTTGTCGGGTGCTGTCTGTTTCAACCACCCCATCATCGTAATAACACTGTTCAATGGAGACTTCAAATCATGAATAGTGCCATTGATGGTCATCTCCCTCTTGCGAAGCAATGCTTCCTTCCGGCGAATGGCTGTCAGCTGGAAAAACAGACAAAGCAACACCAGCAGCATCATGCAGGCAGAAAGAGCCAGCGTCCAAAGCTGATGTCTTAGAAAATGAGACATAGGAATATCTGCCTTTATCTGAAGATATTGCAAGCCTTTTGTGCCAATAGGATGAAGCTGAGATACATAATCAGGCGTATGGCTTTCCAAGTCTCCAACAGAAGAAATCATTACGGTGTCTTTATCATAAAGAAAGAATTGATGAGGATGACGGACAATGCTGTCTGACGCACGCCAAAGGCTGTCCAAAGTGTTTAAATTCAAGGGAAAACCAGACTTCAATAGAAGAACTTGCATCAGCTGGTCAACTATTTCCCCAGCGGTTCCTCCAATTCCTGCTTTTTGAGCTGCTATAACATCAATAGTATCTGCGCCTCCCGGTAAACGACGAAAACTGTCTATTTCCTCCTGAGTCATATGCGATATATGTTTTCGCATTATTCTAGGACGCTCTTTAGGTTTTACCCCTACTCTTAATGCATCTCGAATTATCCTTTCACGAGTAGAAAGTTTTTGTACTATATCTTCTATCCCTATTATTTTTTCATCAACATATCGATTATACAGACTATTTATATAACTTACTTGCAGACAGACTGTTGCCACAATTGCTACTAATGTTATATAATAATATTTTTTCATTTTATAATCTATTTTAGAATGCAAAGATAATCGTTTCAAGTCAAAAAGATTATAAAATGATTATGTTTTTATTATAAATGCTCTATACAAAACTGCTTACCTTTGCAGCATAGAAAACAAAAATATATAACTATGAACTTAAAAGATGCATTATTACTTGATGAAATGTCTCAAATAAAAGGAGGCATTTGGGTACTTACCCAAAATGGATGGGAATGGTTTGATGATACCCTAGATATAACAGATGACGAGTGGGATTTAGAGCCCTCTAACCCTCTGACTGAACATTAAGAAGACTATTTATTACCGGTAAATTAAATAAGTACAGAACCTAATCTGTATAATCAATAGGAGCAGATGCCGAAAGAGCTTTACGGAGTAGGCACATGAATTCTAAGACTAAAAGTCATGTATCAGAATCAATTTAATCAAGATGAATTGCTAAATCAGGAAGAATTAGCAATTGTTAGAGGAGGATTGATGGAAGCATCTTCCGCTCAAATGGAGTCTTGCGAAATGGGCAGTAGCTCATGTTGCAATGTTACCATCGAAATTGGAAAAAACAAGTAGTTACTATGGAAAACGTTACTATGTTCGAAAATGAATTGCTAATTCTTCTTGAGTTAGCAATTGTCAAAGGAGGACTGATGGAAGCATCTTCCACTCAAATGGAATCTTGCGAAATGGGTAAAAGCTCATGTTGCAATATTCATATTGACTTTTGATTTTTGTGAAGATAAATAATTTTGTTTACGTTTCTAAACAAATTACTATTTTAATTCCAAAATGGCTAATAGCGAACGAAAGTATAAACTAAAAATTACTTTCTATTGAAGCTACCTAAATGTTAAACAGCAAGATGATAATAGAAGTCTTTAATTCTATAAGTTTACGATTTTGACATATACATCTTGCTGTTTTTCTTTAATAAAATAAGAGTCTTTCAATTTCACCAATTAACACACCGTTATTATGATAAAAAACTTCTCCCAAAAATACACAGTTTCTAATAGATGGATATTAAGAAATGATCCTAATTATCATACGCCATATACATTATTTAATGTAGATAGAAGAATAATCATTAACATCTCGGCTGCATTATTTTATATTATAAAAATGTTATATTACAATGCACTATCTATGAATGAGATAACAAGTTATCTAAACAGTAAAAGCATCACCTTTAATCCCGAAAATCTCATAAAGATTGAAAAAGAGCATAATGCATATGACTTATTTATAGAATCCACTAAGCCATATCATTCAATTGAATCTCAAAATTCTACAGAGCTGACAAATACGCTCGTACCTGTAACAGCAACTCCTATGGATGTAGAAATGCATTTCACACACAACTGTAATTTAAAGTGCAAACATTGTTTTCAAGAATCTGACAGTCATAGCGACAAAAAAGCATTATTACAGCCTGAAAAATGGATTGAAATCTTCAAACAATTTGAAAATCTCAATATGTATACTATTATTATATCAGGAGGTGAACCATTATATTATAAAGGTTTTGAGAAAGTAATGAGAGAAGTTATAAACTACCGACTTAACTATATTATTTTCACAAATGGCATGCTAATAACTCCATCCAACATTAATATTTTTAAACACGACAATATCCAGCTTACAATTTCTTTAGATGGACATAATGCAGAATTTCATGAAATACTTAGAGGAAAAAATACATTCGACAAATTAAATGACAAGCTAGACCTTCTTATCAAAAACAACGTAAACATAAACATAGCACATACTTTAAACAAAAAAAACTATCTCTTTTTAGAAGAGTTGATTAATTACTTAATAAAAAAGGGTATTAAAAATCTGTCTATTGGAATTATAGAACCTACAGGTAGAGCTGCTATAAACAGAGAATTATTATTAAATAAGGAAGAAGAAAAAGATGCGTATAACCTAATTAAAGCTATGGACCAAAAATATGCTGGAAAAATATCTCTAAATTTTCCCAATCTATCGTTTATCGAAAATGCCTCTGATTATGGAAATGATAATTATGTATTTTGCTCTGCAGGGACTAAACGAATTGCTATCAGCTCTGATGGAATATTATATCCTTGTATCTATGCATTTAATTTTAAGAACCTGGCAATAGGAAATTTAAAAAAAGATACAATCTATGATTTATGGATTAAAGATGACTTATGGCAAAAATATAGAGGCGGAATAACTATTAGCCAAATTAAAACATGCTGTACCTGTCAACACAGAAATGCATGCGCTTTGAGAAATTGCAGACTTAATAATTATACACCAGAAAATGGACTCTATGCAAAGCCCAAAAATTGTTTAATAGATAAACTTATATTATAATATTATGAAATCAATAATACTTATATTTTTCTTCTTGTTGCTTCCTATGGGCTTGTATTCACAATACATATCCGGAAATATAATTGATAAAAACGGACAAGCGATAGAATATGCAAATGTAATTCTATTCTCGGCCCAAGATTCTACTTTTATAAATGGAACTGTCAGTGACACTGCAGGATATTTCAATATATACGCCTTTGGCCTTGATACCTCTATCATAAAGATTTCATCTATAGGATATGCTGATAAATGGCTAGAATGTAACACTGAGGACATGGGAGTAATTCAATTAATCCAGTCCTCATATACTTTAAATGATGTCATAATAAAAGGGAATCGCCCAAGTACCCAATTAAAAAACAATGCATTAATTACAAATATAGAAAATAGTTCTCTGTCTAAAATAGGAACAGCAAAAGATGTACTTGGCAAAATTCCCGGCCTGTTCGAAAAGGACGGTACAATCGAAGTATTTGGAAAAGGGACTCCACTCATATATATAAATGGAAAAAAAGTAAGAAACAATGATGAACTAAACAGGCTAAGCTCCGAAAACATAAAGAACATTGAAGTCATAACCAATCCAGGAGCAAAGTACGATGCGTCTGCAAACTCCGTCATTCGGATTAAAACGAAAAAGGAACTGCAAGATGGATTCGGATTTAATATAAGTTCAAAGAACCAATATGACTATTACTACTCCGGAAGACAACAACTTGAATTGAATTTTCAAAAGAAAGACCTTGAGCTATTCGGGATATTATCAATAAATGCTGAAAAGAAACGATATACAATCAATGCCCAACAACAAACAGCCTCTGACACTCTATGGAATTTATACACCAATAACAGGAAATGTTCAAAAGATAGAATGTATATGGGTAAAATTGGCTTCAATTATTTATTAAACGAAAATCATGCAATAGGAGCATACTATCAAATCGAACATAGTGTACAAAATGAGAGGTCATTAACTTCCAGCCATGTATTTGCAAATGGAAATGTATACGACCAATGGAACAGTAGTGGATTATCTAAAGCAAAGGGGTCTCCTAATGAAGCAAATTTCTACTATATAGGTCAGTTCAATAAACTGAATATTGATTTTAATGCCGATTATCTACGCTCCAAAATAACAAATAATCAAGAACAACAAGAAGTAAGTGAGAATTATGAAAGCCGAACAATTACGACCTCGAATCAAAATAATAATAGTCTTTTTGCTGCAAAAGTAATTTTAACATATCCTGTTGCAAATGGAGAAATTTCAATAGGAGAAGAATATACCAACACTTCTCGAACTAATATTTTTCAAAATACGGAATCGATTCTACCTAATAGTAACAATAAAATCAAAGAAAACAATTGGGGAACATTTATTGATTTTTCAAATCAACTAGGCAAAGTCAGTTTTAATCTGGGATTAAGATATGAACATGCGACTTCAGAATATTTCGTTTACGAAAGAAAACAAGATAGCCAAAGCAAAGTATATGACAATTTATTTCCTTCTTTTTCTATATCTATGCCTATTGGTAATACTAAGCTGTCATTAAGCTACAACAGCAAAATAAAACGCCCCGGTTATAACCAATTAGACGGTAACACATATTATACAAACAGATTTCACTATCTGAAAGGAAATCCCCTGCTTAAACCCAGTAAACAACAAAGTATAACAGCACTCCTATCATATAAATGGTTTTATTTTATGGCAAACTACCAACATACAAAAAATATTATAATGTACATAAACCAAGAGGTTCCCAATAATCCTAAAATTGCATTTGTCACTTATGAAAATTACCCTAAATCCGACAACCTAACTTTATTTTGCAGTTTCTCTCCATCAATTAAATGGTGGCATCCTAAATTGAACCTAGGATTACTAAAGCAATGGTTTAGAAGTGAGTATTTAAATGAAACTAAACATTTCAACCACCCTATTTCATTGGTTCAGTTCCACAATTCATTCACTTTACCTTTTCAAACATTTCTTCAGCTAGACGGAAGCTTCCAAGGAAAAGGAAATAATCAAAATATGGAACTTAATAATCAATGGAAATTTGATCTAAATATCAGCAAATCTTTTTTCAATAACAGGCTAGATATTATAATAGATTGTAAAGACATATTTGATACCTATCAATTTAAGCCTAATTTATACAATAGGAATTTATCCATCAAACAAGAAAATATATTAGACTCCAGAAGTTATTCTGTAACTGTTAAATATAAATTCAATCATGCTAAAAATAAATATAAAGGCAATGGCGCAGGAAATACAGAAAAAAACAGACTCTAAGTTTTTTCCTTTCTACCACCAACACGATTCCATGCAGTGCGGCATTGCCTGCCTGCAAATGATATGCAAATACCATGGGAAAGAGTATTCACAAGATACTCTTTCCCGCTACTGCTTTGCTACCAACGAAGGCGTGTCGCTGCTGGGCATCAGCGAAGCGGCAACCCGACTGGGACTGCACACCACGTGCGGACGGGTAACAACAGAACAATTACACAAAGCCCCCCTGCCCTGTATCCTGCATTGGAACCAAAATCATTTTGTAGTACTCTACCGGATAAAGAAAGGTAAAATATTCTACATTGCAGATCCCGGCAAAGGACTTGTAACCTATGACAACAGGGAATTTAAAGAACATTGGCTCAGTACCCGGTCTAATGGAGAGGAAAAAGGAATAGCCATGTTTTTACAGCCTACACCTGCCTTTTATAAGCAGCAGGAAGAAACAACAAAAGACAAACGCTCTTTCCGTTTCCTGCTGGGTTACCTCAGACAATACCGACGCTACTTCGGACAAATCATACTGGGGGCATTAGTGGGCTGTCTGCTGCAACTTATCTTTCCATTCCTCACGCAAGCGATTGTAGATGTGGGCATCGTCCATCAAAATCTGAACTTTATCTACCTCATCCTGTTGGGGCAACTGGTGCTGACCATCAGTCGCGCTTCGGTCGACTTTATCCGCCGATGGATTTTGCTGCATATCAGTATGCGAATCAATATTTCGTTGGTTTCCGACTTTTTCATCAAATTGCTTAAACTCCCTATGTCGTTCTTCGACACCAAACTGATGGGTGACCTGATGCAACGCATGAACGACCATAACAGGATAGAGAAGTTCCTCACCACCCAAATGCTGAACGTCACGTTCTCACTGCTCAGTTTCGTGGTGTTCGGCTGTGTATTATTCAGCTATAATCTGGCCATTTTCTGCATCTTTATGCTTGCAAGCGTTCTTTATGCTTTATGGATTGCCTTGTTTCTGGGAAAAAGAAAAATTCTGGATTATGAATTATTCGAAAAACAGGCAGAAAACAGCAACAAGACCTACCAATTCATCACTGCCATGCAGGAGATTAAACTGCAAGACTGCGAGCAACGCCGGCGATGGGAATGGGAAGATGTACAGGCGGATCTGTTCGGCGTGCAAATGAAAAGTTTGAAGCTGCAACAAACACAGGAGGCCGGAAGCATATTCATCAACGAAGTGAAAAATATAGTGATAACCGTGGTTGCCGCCACCGCCGTCATCCACGGACAAATGACACTGGGTATGATGCTGGCAGTGCAATACATCATCGGACAACTGAACAGTCCGGTGGAACAATTGATGAGCTTCCTTTATTCATTGCAAGATGTGAAAATCAGTCTGGAACGCATCAATGAAATTCATAAAATGAAGAATGAAGAGAATGAGCACAGGCTATTGAACGAAATACCCGGTATCTCCAATGACCTTTCTTTTGAGCATGTCGGCTTCAAATATGACCCCCACAGCCCGAAAATGACCATAGAAGATGTAAGCCTCACCATCCCCGAAACGAAAGTGACTGCCATAGTGGGTGCTTCGGGCAGTGGAAAAACCACCTTGCTGAAACTGTTGCTGGGGTATTATCCTGTAATGAACGGAGAAATAAAAATAGGAGAAGCCAACCTGAACAGCTTCAACCTGAAATGGTGGCGCAGACAGTGCGGGGTAGTAATGCAAGACGGAGTGATATTCTCCGAATCCATTGCCCGAAACATCGCCGTAGACGACGGAGACATAGATGGAGAAAGACTGCTGCGCGCCGTAGAGATAGCCAATATAAAAGAATTCATCATGAGTCTGCCCATGCGGTTCAGCACCATGATAGGCAGAGACGGAATCGGATTGAGCCAGGGACAGAAACAACGTATACTGATAGCCCGCGCCGTCTATAAAGATCCGTTATATATCTTTCTGGACGAAGCCACCAATGCCTTGGATGCCAAGAACGAACGCACCATAGTCGAGAATCTGGATCAGTTCTATAAGGGAAGAACAGTCGTGGTGGTAGCCCACCGGCTCAGCACCGTAAAAAATGCCCACCAAATTATCGTGTTGGATAAAGGACGTATAGTGGAGACAGGTAATCATGCTTCACTGATAGAGAAAAAGGGGGCCTATTACAATCTTGTAAAAAACCAATTAGAACTGGGTAATTAGAAAAAGGAGAAAATTATGGCAGATTTCAATAATATAGAACTAAGAAGTGAAAAGGTAAGGAACATCATCGGCAAAGTACCACCCGAAATCATACGCACCGGAATAGGCGATATCACCGTCATTCTACTGATATTAATATTGGCGGCATTCTTTATTCCTTATCCTGAAAATATCAAGGCCACAGCCACCGTAACAGGAACTGATGTAACCGGCTGCATTCATGCCGAAGTGCTTATTCCCTACCGATACATTACAAAAGTGAAGAAAGAAATGCCTGTAGAGATGGAATTCGAAGGATATGAAGCAGGCCGGTATGGTTATCCACATGGGAAAATAGTGAACTGCGCGAATACAATAACCGTAATGGAAGGAAATAATTTCTTCAAAGCCGAAATAATAATAAACAATAAGCATGCTTCTTATCCCATCCTTAAAGATATGAAATGTAGTGCCTCTATCTTGCTTTCAGACGAAAGTATAGCTTACCATATCTTTCCGGCGCTAGGGCATTAAACTTTCAGAAAGATCTCAGCCTCTTCAAAAAAGTTCTTGAAACGCATAATGGCGAAAATCCGTTTCTTCCTACCTCCTTTCATCTACCGCTGAAACGCCCTGCTGATGGGGGTTCCGGTTGTGAAGGAATATCGCGTCATCCCCCTTTCAGCCTCCTTTCATTCATAAAACTTCTTCCGGCTTTTGAACTTTTTCGATAACGCTTTCATTTACGGTAGTCTAAAAAGAGGTGTAGAAAGTACACAAGGGAATTACTGAAGGCAGCTTGTGAAAGGACTCGGAAGCACGGCTGAAAGGAGGATGAGGGGATGTCCTGTCAGTCTTAACCGACTGATTATCCGCATGTTTTGGCTAAAATGTAAGGATGAACGGAAAAGGAGAAATGACCGACTTGGTGAGGATGGTTCCATCTTCCCTTACATAAAAAACATACCGAGCTTTTTAAAAAAGATGGTGATGTTTTTAAGAAACATCACCATCTTTTTGGAAAACATCAAGGTCTTTTTTGCAGCATGGGAGTGTGTAAAAACTAAACCTCGCCCCTACGAACCAAAAGACAGCATTGTCCACGTTTTGACACATCCCCCTGTTTGTAAAGTGTGTACGTACGCATCGGGCTACACATACGGTGGCATCAGGCCACACGTATATACGTATCGAACTACACGTACGCACGCATGAACCTGCACGTATATATGTCATTGTGTCAGGCTCCGTCATAACGGACTCGCTAAGTATGGATGATAAGGGCCGGAATAACAAAAGCCCGTCAAACATGCAATTTGATGGGCTTTTATCTTTAATAAGTAGTTTGTTGGACTACCAGGATTCGAACCTGGACAAACAGAACCAAAACCTGTTGTGCTACCATTACACCATAGTCCAATCATTATGTGCTTTCCTTGGAAAGCGGTGCAAAGATACGTTTTTCTATCTATATAGTCCAAATATTTTCGCACTTTTTTTTGCTACAATATGCAAATGCTTATCTTTGTAAACCTAATTAAAAGATTTCGATACGATGAAAAAACTTCTAGCTTGCATTGCGCTGGGCTGCATAGCAACAGCGAACAGTTACGCAGGAACTCCACTCTGGATGCGTGACGTGCAGATTTCCCCGGATGGGAAGGAAATCGTTTTTTGTTATAAAGGGGATATTTATAAGGTGCCCGCCAAAGGAGGCACTGCCACCCAACTCACCACACAGAGTTCTTACGAATGTACACCTATATGGTCGCCCGATGGAAAAGAGATAGCTTTCGCCAGTGACCGGAACGGAAATTTCGATGTATTTGTAATGCCTGCCGACGGCGGACCGGCAAAACGGCTCACCACTCATTCGGCAACGGAATTGCCTTCCGCTTTTACCCCGGACGGGAAATACATACTTTTCTCCGCTGCTATTCAAGACCCTGCCAACAGTGCCTTGTTTCCCACATCGGCCATGACCGAGCTATATAAAGTGTCGACCAAGGGAGGACGAACCGAACAGGTGTTGGGAACTCCTGCCGAAGCTGTATGTTTTGATAAAACCGGAAAAACCTTGCTTTATCAAGACAGAAAAGGTTTTGAAGATGAATGGCGCAAACATCATACCTCTTCCATCACCAGAGATGTGTGGATGTATGACACGCAAAGCAAGAAACATACCAACCTTACCCGGCATGCAGGTGAAGACCGGAATCCGGTTCTCTCACCGGACAATCAGACTGTCTATTTCCTGAGCGAACGTGACGGGGGAAGTTTCAATGTATATTCGTTCCCGCTCAATGCCCCACAATCCGTCAATCCCGTGACAAGTTTCAAGACCCATCCGGTTCGTTTCCTTTCTATGGGCAGCAACGGAACTTTGTGCTATACTTATGATGGCGAAATCTATACCCAACAAGGAAATGCCGCCCCGCAAAAAGTAAAAATAAACCTGATACGTGACGATCAGGACAAAGTAGCCGACTTAAGTTTTACCAAGGGCGCTACTTCGGCCACGGTGTCACCCGATGGAAAACAGGTTGCATTCATTGTACGCGGAGAAGTCTTTGTCACTTCGGCTGATTACACTACTACCAAACAGATTACCCACACCCCGGCACGCGAAGCAGGGGTAACCTTTGCACCCGATAACCGCACACTGGCATACGCCAGCGAGAGAAACGGTAATTGGGAATTGTATCTGGCTAAAATAGCACGCAAGGAAGAAGCCAACTTCCCGAATGCCACTCTTATCGAAGAGGAAGTATTGCTGCCGTCCGCCAAGGTGGAGCGCGCCTATCCCCGGTTTTCACCGGACGGCAAGGAACTTGCCTTTATCGAAGACCGTAACCGCTTGATGGTGATGAATCTCGATACAAAAAAAGTACGTCAGGTGACAGACGGTTCCACATGGTATAGCACCGGAGGAGGCTTTGATTATGCCTGGTCGCCCGATGGCAAATGGTTTACATTAGAGTTTATCGGAAACAAGCATGACCCATATTCGGATATCGGCTTAGTCAATGCACAGGGAGGAGATATCATTAATATCACTAACAGCGGTTACACCAGCGGTTCGCCCCGTTGGGTGCTCGACGGCAATGCGATTCTGTTCATCACCGAACGCTATGGCATGCGCAATCACGCTTCATGGGGGTCATTGAACGATGTCATGCTGGTATTCCTCAATCAGGATGCATACGACAAGTTCCGCTTGAGCAAAGAAGACTACGAGTTGCAGAAAGAACTGGAAAAGGAACAGGATAAGACCAAAGAAGACGAATCGAAGAAAGATAAGCAAAAAGATAAGGATAAAAAGGAAGATACCAAAGAAGAGAAAGTAAAGGATATTGTGGTCGAACTGAAGAATATGGAAGACCGCATTGTGCGCCTCACTCCCAACTCCTCGAACTTAAGCAGCGCCATCATCTCCAAAGACGGTGAGAAGCTTTATTATCTTTCTGCTTTTGAAGGCGGATTCGACCTTTGGAAACTGGACCTCAGAAAAAAGGATACCAAGTTGCTCCACAAGATGAATACCGGCTGGACAAACATGGAAATGGATAAGGAAGGAAAAGAAATCTTTGTTTTGGGCGGAAGCACCATGCAGAAGATGAATGCCGCTTCCGAAACATTAAAGCCCATAAGCTATAAGGCAGATATGACGATGGACTTGGCAGCCGAACGCGAATATATGTTCAATCATGTCTATAAACAGCATCAGAAGCGTTTCTACAATCTCAATATGCATGGAATAGACTGGGATGCCATGAGTGCCGCTTATCGCAAATTCCTGCCGCATATCAGCAATAACTATGATTTTGCCGAGATGCTGAGCGAATGGTTGGGCGAACTCAATGTGTCACACACCGGAGGACGTTATTATTCCAATCTAAAGGGAGATGCCACAGCCAACCTGGGACTGCTGTACGACTGGAGCTATGACGGCAAGGGGTTGCTCATTTCCGAAGTGGTGGAAAAAGGACCGTTCGACCATGCCCGCTCCAAAGTAAAAGCCGGAGATATTGTAGAGAAAATAAACGGAAAAGAAATTACTGCCGAAGCAGACTATGCGGCACTCTTCAATAATTTAAGCCGGAAGAAGACGCTGGTATCTCTCTATAATCCTCAGACCAAAGAGCGCTGGGAAGAAGTAGTGATGCCTATCAGCAACGGTGCATTCAACGAACTGCTCTACACACGCTGGGTGAAACAGCGTGCCGCCGATGTGGATAAATGGTCCGGCGGACGTTTAGGTTATGTACATATCCAGTCGATGGGTGATGACAGTTTCCGTTCTGTTTACTCGGACATCTTGGGTAAATACAATGATCGCGAAGGAATTGTCATCGACACTCGCTTCAATGGCGGAGGCCGCTTGCACGAGGATATAGAGATACTATTCAGCGGTAAGAAGTATTTCACTCAGGTGGTACGTGGACGTGAAGCATGTGATATGCCGAGTCGTCGTTGGAACAAACCGTCCATCATGCTGCAATGCGAAGCCAATTATAGTAATGCACACGGTACTCCGTGGGTTTACAGTCATCAAAAACTGGGCAAACTGGTGGGTATGCCTGTACCGGGCACCATGACGAGTGTATCGTGGGAAACGCTTCAAGACCCTTCACTGGTATTCGGTATCCCTATCATCGGTTATCAATTGCCGGACGGAAGTTATCTGGAGAATACACAGTTGGAACCGGATATCAAGGTAGCCAATGCACCGGAGACAGTTGTTCAGGGCGAAGATACCCAGTTGAAAGTGGCTGTGGATGAACTGCTGAAGGAGATAGACGGGAAATAAAGTGCGAATATGAAGTTATAAAAAAGTGGAAGGAGAGAATGTGTATGTTCTCTCCTTCCGTTCTTATATCTATCACAAAGAATCTCTCTTTCCTTATTTGGCAATCACCAGATAATAATTCTTCTTTCCGCGTTGAACCAACAGGTATTTTTCATCCAGCAGGTCGGCAGTAGTGATTACCTGGTCAAAGGCATTTAATTTCTCTTTATTCAGCGAAACGCCTCCACCTTGAACCAGCTTACGCATCTCACCTTTTGAAGCGAAGACAGCAGCGTTATCGACGAATAAATCTACCGCTTTCACACCTTCTGCCAATGCATCACGTGATACCTCAAACTGGGGAACACCTTCGAATACGGCCAGCAACGTGTCTTCATCCAGTTTCTTCAATGCCTCCGAAGTAGCATTACCAAACAGAATGCCTGATGCCTCGACAGCCGCATTGTAGTCTTCTTCCGAGTGAACCATAACAGTCACTTCCTTGGCCAGACGCTTCTGCAATACACGCAAATGTGGAGCTTCGGCATGTTCTGCCGTCAATGCTTCCACTTCTTCCTGACTCAGTGAAGTAAAGATTTTGATGTAGCGGGCAGCGTCCTCATCACTTACATTCAACCAGAACTGGTAGAATTTGTAAGGAGAAGTATAACGGGGGTCCAACCAGATGTTACCTGATTCAGTCTTACCGAACTTGCCACCATCGGCCTTTGTAATCAACGGACAAGTCAAAGCAAATACTTCGCCACCGTTGGTACGGCGGATCAACTCGGCACCGGTAGTAATGTTACCCCACTGGTCTGAGCCACCCATCTGAAGTTTACAGCCTTTTGTTTCGTATAAGTGCAGGAAGTCATAACCCTGCAACAGCTGGTAAGTAAATTCTGTAAATGACAAACCGTCACGGGCTTCACCGTTCAAACGTTTCTGTACAGAATCCTTAGCCATCATATAGTTCACTGTGATATGCTTACCTACCTCACGGGCAAAATCAAGGAAAGTAAAATCCTTCATCCAATCATAGTTATTCACCAATTCGGCTTTGTTGGGAGCATCGCTCTCAAAGTCCAAGAACTTGGCCAGCTGCTTCTTGATGCAAGCTACGTTGTGACGCAAAGTCTCTTCTGTCAGCAGATTACGTTCCTGCGATTTACCGGAAGGGTCGCCGATCATACCGGTTGCACCACCTACAAGAGCCAACGGCTTATGGCCGCAACGCTGGAAATGACGCAGCATCATCACACCACACAAGTGGCCGATATGCAAAGAGTCAGCAGTAGGGTCGATGCCCAGATATGCTGTAACTTGTTCTTTAGCCAATAACTCCTCGGTGCCCGGCATCATTGTGTGCACCATTCCACGCCATGTTAATTCTTCTACAAAATTCATCGAATGATTATCTATTTAAATGTTTGATTTATACTTTAATGCCACAAAAGTACGACTCTTTATCTGAAGAAACAACTCTTATCGCTGAAAAAAGATTTTTCCCGCATTTTCGGCTATCTGCATGGAAAGCTCTTCTGCGGTCACCCGCCGCACTTCGGCAATACTCTTTATGATGTCACGGACGGGCATCCGGCTTTCATCCGTCTCGGTCAGCAAGCACTCCAAAGGAATCTCCTGCAACACAGGTAGTTGATACTTCTCTCCTATCGAAAGACGAATATCCTCACGCAGCAACATCCGGGCTATATTCACATTATTACGGAAGCCGTGTACCACCCACGGCACGTTCGGACGGAATTTCCTTTTCAGTTCCACCAACTCGTTAAAGGCTTTCACACAATGAATAATCAAGGGTTTTCCCATCGCTTCCGCCAACAAAATCTGCTTCTCGAAAACTGCCATTTGAAGTGCCGGTTTTATCGGCATCAGTTTATCAAGACCTGCCTCACCGATAGCCAGCACAGCCGGATGCTCCGCCGCTTCACGCAACAGCCTCCACTCTTCTTCGCGCACCGCTCCTGCCTTCCACGGATGAATGCCCACAGAATAATAATTCCCCTCAATAGGAGAGAAAACGGCAGGTTCTACATTCCAAATGCTCTCGCCCGCTATCGGAGCTGCATAATGACTGTGAATATCAAGTAGCATAAATGATATAATTTAAGGAACAGGGTCGTATCCCGAACCACCCCACGGATGGCAACGCAACAAACGACGAACGGCCAGATACAATCCTTTAAAAGGACCGTGTTTCTTAATCGCCTCGATAGCATATTCGGAACAAGTAGGAACAAAACGACAGGAAGGCGGAGTCATGGGAGAAATATACCCTCTGTAGAAATAAATAGGGAGTAACAGAAGACGTGAAAGCAGCTTTTTCATTCTATTTTTTCCATTATATGAAACAGCAATCTCTTCACTTTCCCTTCTATCTCGGCCGAAGGATGAATCTCATTGTCCAACCATATAAAGGCTAAAACCAGTCTTTTATTCTTGGCAACCAGCGCATCTGTCAATAGCTGTTTGTTCTTGCGGTACGCTTCCCGTACCCGGCGCTTCACCAAATTGCGTTTCACTGCCCGTTTAAAGCGTTTCTTGGGAACACTTATCAAAATAGAAACAGGCGCCTCCCCTTCCGAAGCATCCAGCCACATATACACCACACGCAGGGGGAAAGCCGGAAAAGACTTGTTTCCACCGGCAAAAAGACGTTCTATCATCGCCTTGCTATTCAATCGTTCTGCTTTGCTAAGTGTATATTCTGCCATAGTTTTACTTTTCCATATAAAAAGAAATCGGGGGTTTCGAATCACAAAGTTATAACTTTTTGATACAAAACCCCCGATTTCGGGCTATAAACTAAAAAATTTAATCTTTGTTACGTTCACGGATAAACATATCCAATGCAGCCGTCATTGAAGGAGCTTCTACAGTGGGAGCTTCCAGGTCAAGACGCAAACCGGCATCTTTTACCGCTTTAGCTGTTGCAGGACCAAAACATCCGATGGCAATCTCTTGTTGATCGAATTCAGGGAAATTTTTCATCAACGAGTTGATTCCGGCAGGACTGAAGAACAGCAACATGTCATAATCAAAACTTTCTTCGGGAGTGAAATCGTTGCTTACTGTGCGATACATCACTACCTCGGTATGTTGAATCTTCTTAGCATCCAATGCGTTTCTAATTTCGTCATTATGCACATCCGACATCGGAACAAGATACTTCTCTGTGTTATGTTTGATAATAGACGGAAGCAAATCTGCAAATTTACCGGTTGCCCCAAAGAATACTTTGCGTTTACGATATTGCACATATTTCTGTATATACAAAGCAATTGTTTCAGAAGTACAGAAATACTTCATTGTCTCGGGTATGGTAACACGCAACTCGGCACACAGACCGAAAAAATGATCAATAGCGTGTCTTGAAGTAAATATCACTGCTGTATGATCAAGAATAGAGACTTTTTGTTGTCTGAACTCTTTGGCCGACAAGCTCTCAACTTTGATGAACGGGCGAAAATCGATTTTCACACCGTACTTCTCAGCTATATCGTAATAAGGCGACTTCTCAGAAGTCGGTTTGGGCTGAGAAACGAGGACTTTTTTTATTTTCAATGTACTAAAAATTTAAAACCAAAATGTTGTTCGCTATAACTATTCCCCTCCACAGTATCAAGTCAGGGAGAATTTCTAGCGCACAAAAGTACAGAATTAAATGGAGAACGCCATAAATTCTGTTGAAAAAGTTATGAATGCACTTATAAAACAGCAATATTTTAGCAATTATTATAACAAAACCGATAAAATAAGGTGCAAGTTGCGGCGATAAATCAAAATAAACAATCAAAAGGACAATGGGAAAAAGCAAAAAACCGGCTCCGATTATCACATTAAAATATGACTCTATCCAAATCATATTCTTGGTTTTGTTAAAGAATATCCAATTTACAAAGTTATACGCCAACCACTTAAACAACAAGAAAATGACCACACATCCGATGAAAGTGCTCAATAGCAGATAGTGGGGTACAACGCGGAATAAAAGCAAATCGTGGTCCGAAAAATAATCATATACACAGAAACCGGCAAGGATACAGGTTTGGAATATCAAAACCAATGTATAACGGACATCCGAGGCAGTGGTATCATCAAATAAACTGGCACGCTCTTTCGACAAGGAAAAATTCTTAAACTGTTGCTCCAGATGTTTCTTTCCATGGGCAAGAACATAGGATACCAAAATGAAACACAGAAACAAAACACTGGTCACCATCCAATCCGACCGCAGTTGATAGGGTATTGGTTCTCCTTTCATCCCTTCCTGAACGGTGACATGATGCACCTTTTGTGTCAAAGCCGTATCTACACGGCTCTGTTCTTCGGCATACAGCTGAAGCAGATATTCTATTCCGGGATGACAATTTTCGCTCATATCGCTGCAAATTTACGGATTTCTTTGTTCCAAACAGGTGTTGTATAGAGTAAATTTACAGCCTCTTCGGGTTCAGAAGCTACTTTCCAAATGGCACTATGCTCTTTTCGCATAAAGTTTTCGTCCACTGCTCTTTGCAACATATCCAACAGGGAGTCATAGAAGCCGTTGATATTCAAGATGACAATGGGATTGAGATAGAGCCCTAATTGCTTCCAAGTAATGATTTCAAGTAATTCCTCCAAGGTGCCGCAACCACCCGGCAAAGCAATCACTCCATCCGACAGGTCGGCCATCATTCGTTTGCGCTCGTGCATGGTTTCGGTTTCAATCAGCTTGGTGAGTCCGGTGTGATGCCATCCCTGTTCTACCATAAAATGCGGGATAACACCGGTCACAGTGCCGCCGACAGCCAATGCCGCATCGGAGGTTGCAGCCATCAAGCCGATACAGCCTGCACCATTAATCAGATTGATTCGCTTTTCCGCCAAAAGACGCCCCAATTTCTCGGCAGCATCAAAATATTCTTTTGCTATCTTTGTGCTGGACGCACTATATACACATACGTTTTTTATATCATTCATTCTTGTAAACTCTTATATTTTCGAGCGGATTCATTCCGCCCGAAAACACACAATATCCGAATCCGGCTTTTATAAACCGAATGCTTCCTTTATCTTATCCACATAATCCAGCTTTTCCCAAGTAAACAATTCCACTTCCAGTGTCTTTGCTTCATGATACATAGATTCATATGTCTTGGTCACTACTTTGGGTTCACGTCCCATGTGTCCGTAAGAAGCTGTTTCTTCATAAATCGGATTGCGCAGTTTTAAACGTTCTTCAATAGCCTTCGGACGAAGATCGAACAGTTCGTCTATTTTTTGGGCTATTTCACCATCGGTCATTTTCACATTGCTACGGCCGTAAGTGTTTACATAGATATTGATGGGACGAGCCACACCGATGGCATACGAAACCTGAACCAGCATTTCATCGGCTACGCCGGCTGCCACCATATTCTTGGCAATATGACGGGCAGCGTATGCAGCACTACGGTCTACCTTGCTGGGGTCTTTACCGGAGAAAGCACCACCACCGTGAGCACCTTTTCCACCGTAAGTATCAACGATAATCTTACGTCCTGTCAAACCGGTATCCCCGTGAGGACCGCCGATAACGAATTTACCGGTAGGATTCACATGATAAACTATCCGGTCATTGAACAGAGCCAGAACGTCTTCATTATGAATCTCTGCAATGACACGGGGCATCAGGATTTCAATTACATCTTTGCGAATCTTCGCCAGCATCTCTTCATCAGCTTTCAACTGAGCTTCTTTAGAGGCATCAGCCGGAGCCACGAACTCATCGTGCTGGGTAGAAACCACAATGGTATCGATACGGACAGGCTTTCCGTTATCATCATATTCGATAGTCACCTGACTCTTTGCATCGGGACGGAGGTAAGTCATTACCTTTCCTTCACGACGAATTTCAGCCAAGACCATCAGCAGTTTATGCGCCAGGTCGAGTGACAGCGGCATATAGTTTTCTGTTTCGTTGGTAGCATAACCGAACATCATTCCCTGGTCTCCGGCACCCTGATTCATCGGATCTTCGCGTTCTACACCACGATTAATGTCTGCACTTTGCTCGTGAATAGCCGAGAACACGCCACATGAATTTCCTTCAAACATATATTCGCTTTTGGTATAACCGATACGGTTAATTACCTCACGTGCAATGCGTTGTAAGTCTACATACGCTTTTGTTTTCACCTCTCCTGCCAGTACTACCTGTCCGGTAGTCACCAGGGTTTCGCAAGCTACTTTCGAACTGGGGTCGAATGCCAACAGTTTGTCAAGCACAGCGTCCGATATCTGATCGGCCACTTTGTCGGGGTGTCCTTCTGACACCGATTCGGATGTGAATAAGTATCCCATTTTGAATATAAAATTAAGAATTTAAAACTAAAAGTTAATTCGTTATCAAACGGGGGAATTAAATCAGAGTAGGAATTATACGGAAGAAAGTCAATGTATTTTTTAGCATTTTTTTCTGTGGTTGCAAGCTACTCAAATCTCTCCACTGTTTTTAACGGTCGCAAAGATAAGCATTATTCTCCAAGCCGCATACTATTTAGCAACTCTTTAACACAGGTTTCTTAATTATTTAGAAGAAATTAAACCGAGTCTGTCCGATTTGCGTTAATTTTGCAACATGAATAAAGAAAAGATTGCATTTATACCACGACAATATTTAGCTGTGATAGCTGTATTGCTGGCTATCATGATGTCGGTTTTGGATGGGACAATTATGAATATCGCCCTGCCTACGCTAGCACACGATTTCGATGTAACACCCTCAACGGCCATTTGGATTGTTAATGCTTACCAATTGGTCATCACCATGACACTGCTTTCTTTCGCCTCATTGGGCGATATCTATGGATATAGGCGGATATTCCTTATCGGTATTTCCATTTTTGTCGGTGCATCACTTGCCTGCACCTTATCCACTTCATTCTGGATGCTGACGGCGGCACGCGTCATCCAAGGATTCGGAGCCGCATGTGTAATGAGTGTCAACACGGCACTTATCCGACTGATTTATCCGCCACAAATATTAGGTCGCGGCATGGGAGTGAATGCCATGGTCGTTGCAGTTTCGGCAGCCGCCGGACCATCCATCGCCGGCAGCATTCTGGCGTTGGGAAGCTGGCACTGGCTGTTTGTCATCAACATCCCGTTAGGACTGGCAGCGCTTGTCATCGGCCATCGTTTATTGCCACACAATCCTCCGGCCGAGAAACAACACAAGTTCGATAAAATCAGTGCAATAGCCAATGCACTGACTTTCGGACTGCTGATTTATTCTTTGGAGGGCTTTGCGCATTCTGAAAACCGTGACTTCATCGGTCTGCAAATTGCGCTTCTCGCCATCATAGGAACCTTTTTTATCCGCCGGCAACTCAAGCAGGAAGCCCCCATCCTGCCGGTCGACTTAATGCGTATTCCCATCTTTGCACTCTCCATCGGTACATCCATCACATCATTCACGGCACAAATGTTGGCAATGGTGTCCTTGCCTTTCTTCATGCAGAATGTACTGCATTATAATGCCGTCGAAATCGGACTGTTGCTGACTCCCTGGCCTTTGGCCACGATATTGACAGCCCCTCTTGCCGGACGACTTGTAGAGCGTGTGCATCCGGGACTGTTGGGAGGAATGGGAATGGCCGTATTTGCAGCAGGACTTTTCTCACTCTATATTCTTCCCGAGCATCCCGAAAGTTGGAATATTGTATGGCGGATGGCTCTCTGCGGTATGGGCTTCGGACTGTTCCAGACTCCGAATAATGTCACCATTGTTTCTTCCGCACCCACCCGGCGAAGCGGTGGCGCAAGCGGTATGCTGGGAACGGCACGGTTATTGGGACAGACATTAGGCACCACCCTGGTGGCATTGCTCTTTCGAATGTTTCCCGAAGGAGACCGCGCACAAGCCTGTTTGTTTCTTGCCATATTATTTGCCATTGGAGCGGGAGTAGTGAGCAGCATCCGAATGACACAGGCTTCACCGGCAGGAAAAAAGTATTGACCGATACGGAAGAATCTGACGGGATTCTCTCATGACAGCCTTTATTTTATCCTAATGAAACCGAAGTTGTAAGTCCTTAAAACTTACTTCCTGCATTGAAAAGATAAAAATAACTTCCAATGGATACAGAATGTCTCAAAAATAATATAAACGAGTAGCCGAATAATATTTTTTATCCTTACCTTTGAAGCGTTTCAATTTAAATAATACCGGATAAAACATGAAAAAGACACTCTTTCTGGCTGTTACAGCCTTACTGACGCTTTCGTCCGCACAAGCTCAAAATACCTTAAGGTTAATGACTTACAATATCAAAAATGCCAACGGCATGGATAACGTACAGAATTTCCAACGTGTGGCCAATGTGATAAATAATGCCTGCCCCGATGCCGTAGCCATCCAGGAACTGGACAGTATGACCAACCGCAGCGGAAAAACATACGTGCTCGGCGAAATAGCCGAACGCACGCAAATGCACGCCTACTTTGCTCCAGCCATTGATTACGACGGAGGGAAATATGGCATCGGACTACTCACCAAACAAACTCCTATCCGCATCCAGACCATGGCTCTGCCGGGACGTGAAGAGGCCCGTGCACTCATTATGGCCGAATTTGAAGACTATATCTATTGTTGCACCCATCTCTCATTGACGGAGGAAGACCGAATGACATCACTGGAAATGATAAAGAATTTCGCTGCTTCCGCCAAAAAACCTTTCTTCCTTGCCGGAGATATGAATGCCGAACCTCAATCCGATTTCATTAAAGGGTTGCAAAAGGATTTTCAGATACTTTCCAATCCGAAAGTACCCACTTTTCCCACCCCCAAACCGGAAGAGACACTCGACTATATTGTTACCCTGAAAAATAACGCCAAAGGATTTGCCGCCATCTCCTCCAAAGTGCAAGACGAACCGGTAGCATCCGACCACCGCCCGTTGGTGGTAACCCTCCGCACAGCAGAAAAGGCAGAAAAGATATTCCGTACAAAACCTTATTTGCAGAATCCGGTAGGAAACGGAATCACCGTGATGTGGGAGACTACCGTACCTGCCTACTGCTGGGTGGAATACGGAACCGACTCAACCCAACTGCAACGTGCGCGCACCATTATGGACGGACAAGCGGTGTGTAACAACAAACTGCATAAAATCCGCCTGGACGGTTTACAGCCGGGACAGAAGTACTATTACCGCGTCTGCTCACAAGAAATTCTGCGCTATCAGGCTTATAACAAAGTATTCGGCAATACCGCCCAATCGGAATTCAGCGAATTCACTCTTCCTGCCCCCGACAGTGATAACTTTACTGCCGTAGTATTTAATGACTTACACCAACATCCCAAAACTTTCCGCGCTTTATGTCAACAGATTCAGGACATCGATTACGATTTTGTTGTATTCAACGGTGACTGTGTAGACGATCCTGCCAGCCACGAACAGGCAACTGCCTTTATCAGTGAACTGACTGAAGGAGTACACGGAGACTGCGTACCTACTTTCTTCATGCGTGGCAACCATGAAATACGCAATGCCTATTCCATCGGTCTGCGTGACCATTATGATTATGTAGGAAATAAAACCTACGGTTCCTTCAATTGGGGCGACACACGCATCGTGATGCTGGACTGTGGTGAAGACAAACCGGATGACCACTGGGTGTATTATGGTTTGAACGACTTTACCCGGCTGCGTAACGAGCAAGTGGACTTCCTGAAAAAAGAACTGGCATCCAGAGAGTTCAAAAAAGCCGAAAAGCGAATCCTGATTCATCATATCCCTTTATATGGAAACGACTATAAGAACCTTTGCGAAGACTTATGGAAACCATTACTGAAAAAAGCTCCTTTCAACGTCAGCCTGAATGCACATACCCACGAATATGCCTATCATCCGAAAGGAAAACTAGATAATAATTTTCCTGTCATTGTCGGCGGAGGATATGATATGGACAGTGCCACAGTGATGGTTATCGAGAAAAAGAAAGGCGAATTGAGAATAAAGGTATTGAATACCAAGGGAGAAATTTTACTCAATATTACCGTATAAAACACTTAACCACAGATGGAATTAAAAAGAAAAGAAACCATAGGCTGGATAGACCTGTTACGTGTTATCGCCTGTTTTCTGGTCGTATTTGCACATTGTTGCGACCCTTTTGTGGCGCGCTTTGATACAGACCGCAGCACTTTCCTGCAAGGGTGTGCTGCGGGAAGCGCAGTGCGAAGCTGCGTACCTCTGTTCGTCATGATGACCGGAGTTTTGCTTTTTCCCCTCCGCAGCAGCATGAACGAGTTCTACCGGAAACGCATCGGGCGCATTGTGCCACCCCTCATTTTCTGGTCGGTCATGCTACCGGTGCTGTACTTCGTATACCTGAACTATATTGCCACCACTGACAACCCCACCATCGACATGTCCACCTTCACGTGGCAAATGACAGTGACGAAGATTTGCACCTTTATCTTTAATTTCAACTACGACACCACGCCCCTTTGGTATCTTTATATGCTGATAGGGCTGTATTTCGTTATACCCGTTTTCGGGGCATGGCTAGACCGAGCCTCACAAAAAGATGTCAAGCTGTTCCTTCGTATTTGGGGAATCTCCTTATTTCTTCCCTATCTGAAAATGGCAGCTCCCGCATTGGGATACATCGGTAATTGGGGCAATATGGATATTCTGGGGGTGTGTGACTGGAACGCTTTCGGCTCCTTCTACTATGTGTCAGGCTTCATCGGTTATCTGATATTAGCTTATTATCTGGTGAAATACCCTTTGCAATGGAGTTGGAAGAAAACCCTCTCCATCGGTATACCTATGTTTGCAGCAGGATATGCCATTACATTTGGAGGTTACCTTATCATGCAGGAATACTTTCCGGGCAATTATGCCTATTTGGAAATCGTATGGCTATTCGGCGGCATCAATGTATTTATGATGACCTTCCCTGTGTTTGTCATTATGCAGAGAATCAAAGTGCCCTACTCTCCTGCCCTTTCCCGACTGGCCTCAATGACCTTCGGTATTTACCTTTGCCATTTTGTCTTTGTGCAAATAGGGTATGATATGTTTGCCGCATGGTTGCCTAAAGGAGTTCCGGCAGTGGTTCATATTATCTGTATAGCTGTGGCTGCCTTCTTCATCAGTTATCTGATAGTCAGAATGATGTCGGCATTCAAGGTGACACGACGATTTGTGGCATAACACTGAAAATATGATTGGTAATGCAAAGTCTATTGCTGTTGCTTCAGATATTCCATTGTTTGCTTTAATACCGGATGCACCACTTTGGGTGCTATCTCTGCCAATGGTTCCATTACAAAACGCCGTTCATGCATAAGGGGATGAGGCAGAGTCAAAGCAGGTGTATCCAATATTAAATCACCATATAATAAGAGGTCAATATCAATTAAACGGTCACTATAGTTACCATCAACAGACTTCTTTGTGCGACCTAAATCACGCTCTATCGACTGAGTTTTTTCTAAAACTTCAAAGGGAGAAAGAGAAGTATCGACACAACAGGCAGCATTCAGGAAAGAATGCTCGGAAGAGAAGCCCCAAGGAGCAGTAACATAAAAAGCGGAAAGGGAAGTCACCTTCCCTATCCGCATATTTATTTGTTGCACAGCCGTATGCAAATTGGCTTCCTTATCGCCTAAATTAGTTCCAAGCCCTAAATAAACCTTCATACACAGTGCCTTTTACTTATCTTGCTATTTATCTAAAATCAGCATAGCATCACCATACGTACCAAAACAATAATCTTCCTTCAAAGCAGTGTTATAAGCTTCCATAACCAAATCATAACCACCATAGGCAGCCACCAGCATCAGTAATGTGGAAAGCGGCATGTGGAAGTTAGTGACCATGCTGTTGGCCACCGAAAAATCGTATGGAGGAAAAATAAACTTATTTGTCCAGCCTTCGAATTCCTTGAGATGCCCGTCTGTACCGACAGCCGTTTCGATTGCGCGCATCACAGTAGTACCTACCGCACAAACACGTCTGTTCTCATCTTTTGCCTGATTGACAATATTACAAGCTTTAGCATCAACAAACATCTGTTCAGAATCCATCTTATGCTTGGTAAGATCTTCCACATCAATTTCGCGGAAATTACCCAATCCGGCATGCATTGTCACATAAGCGAAATCTATTCCCTTGATTTCCATACGTTTCATCAACTCACGGCTAAAATGAAGTCCTGCCGTCGGAGCTGTTACCGCACCTTCATTTTTAGCAAAAATGGTCTGGAAACGTTCTGCATCTTCTTCTTCTACCGGACGACGGATGAAACTGGGCAGCGGAGCCTCACCCAAAGCATAAAGAGCTTTCTTAAACTCATCGTGAGGACCGTCATAAAGGAATCGCAAAGTACGTCCGCGAGAAGTGGTATTATCAATAACTTCGGCCACCATAGAGTCGTCATCACCAAAATACAACTTATTACCAATACGGATCTTACGTGCCGGATCTACCAATACATCCCACAAGCGAAGCTCCTCATTCAGTTCACGCAACAAAAAAACCTCGATACGTGCACCGGTTTTCTCTTTATTTCCATACAAACGCGCAGGGAAGACTTTCGTATCATTAAAGATAAACACATCTTTATCATCAAAATACTCCAAGATATCCTTGAATACCTTGTGCTCGATTTGGCCTGTTGATTTGTGAACAACCATCAGACGCGACTCATCTCTGTACTTGGCCGGATGCAAAGCTATCTTTTCTTCCGGCAGTTTAAATTTAAATTGCGACAGTTTCATCTTATCTCTCCTTATTCGTTTATAACTTCAATTTCTTGTCGGTCAAGCCATTCGGGAAAATCCTCCACTTGCATACAGTCCTCCAGTTTTACTTCACCCACACGGGTACGAATCAAACCTATAAGGTGTGCACCGCTATTCAGAGCTTCACCAATGTCACGAGCCAACGCACGGATATAAGTTCCCTTACTGCAAACTACCCTGATTTTTATCTCAGGAAGATTACACTCCAACAACTCTATCTCGTCTATTACCAGTGTTTTAGGTTTCAGATTCACCTCCTCTCCCTTTCGGGCAAGATCGTAGGCACGCTCACCGTCAATCTTACAAGCCGAAAAAGCAGGCGGTATCTGCTCAATACTGCCTATGAAACGTTTCAATGTTTCTTCCACCAATTCACGGGTGATATGCTCCGTGGGATAAGTGGCATCTATTTCTTTTTCTAAATCATAAGAAGGAGTGGTAGCACCCAGTTGCAGCGTAGCCACATACTCCTTAGTATGATATTGGAACTCTTCAATCCGCTTTGTTGCTTTGCCCGTGCAAATAATCATAACGCCTGTAGCCAAAGGATCCAACGTTCCTGCATGCCCTACCTTCAACTTCTTCACACCCAACTTGCGGCAAATGTGATATCTTATCTTATTGACCACTGCAAAAGAAGTCCACTTCAGCGGTTTATCAAAATATAAAACTTCTCCTTCTTTAAAATTCATGCTTCTTACCCCTACGGTTATGCTGCCAATGAGCAAGCTATCGTAATTGCTCCTACAATGGCACAATAGATAGCAAAATAAATCAACTTACCCTTCTTCACTATATTAATCATCCACTTGCAAGCGATACAACCCGAAGCAAAAGCAGCTACAAAACCTACCACCAACGACAAAACCGAAATGTCCGTTGTTCCTGCTGCAGCTCCTTTCACTATCTTCATTCCATCCAGCAACGCCTCACCCAAAATGGGAGGAATCACCATCAGAAAAGAGAATTGTGCCAGTTTAGCTTTATTGTCTCCCAGCAACAAGCCGGTAGCAATGGTACTACCCGAACGGGATAATCCCGGCAACACAGCACAAGCCTGAGCCAAACCTATGATAAACGCATCACGCATACTAATATTCTCTTTCACACGAGGTTTTGCATAGTAAGAAAAAGTAAGCAATAAAGCCGTTACCAATAACATACAGCCCACAATCAGCAACCCTGAGCCAAAGATTTCCTCTACATAATCTTTAAAGAACACCCCTACGATTCCGATAGGTATCATAGAAACAAGAATATTCAATACATACTTTGTTTCCGCATTCATCTCACACTTAAACAATCCACGGAAAATCCAGTCAATTTCTTTCCACAAAATAACCAACGTACTCAACACAGTTGCCACATGCACTGCTATGGTAAATGTCAGATTATCTTCACCTTGTATTCCAAACAAAGCCGATCCGATAGCCAAATGACCACTGCTGCTGACCGGCAAATACTCTGTCAATCCTTGAAGCAAACCAAGGATTAATGCCTCAAACCATTCCATACACTTTTACTTTTTTATTCTTTCGTTAGTTTCGGCTTTCGCACAATACCATATATCATAAAAATAAAACCAAAAAAACATACAGCAGGCGCCACCTTGATTCGACGTACACTGAAAATATCCGGCTCAAAATACCCTTCTGTAGAACTAGGGCCTGTCATCAACAGGAAACCGATAATTACGACTGCCATGCCTATGGCCAGTAAGATAAAATTTGTTTTATCAAAGGCAAATTTCTGTTTGTCCATATCCTTTTAATTAGATGTAATAAAGCGCACCGGCTTTCATACGCAAATATTTGTTTATTGATATATAAGCACACATAAAGGTGATAATCACACCGAAAACAAAAACTGACGACATCACCAATAACATCGTCATGGGGGTAATAATCTCTATCAATTCGGGTTCATATCTCACAAGTGCATAAGCCATCCCGATTAATGCCGCATCAGCCATTACAGCCGCCAATACACCAATCCATATATTCCGAACCAAGAAAGGTTTCCGAATAAATCCCCAACTCGCTCCTACCAGTTTCATGGTATGAATTAAAAAGCGTTTAGAATATATAGTAAGACGTATGGTATTGTTTATCAATGCAAAGGAAATCAATGTAAGAAGTGCAGCAAGTCCAAGCAACAAGAAGCTGATTCGACGAATATTACTGTTCACCGCATCCAGCAAATCTTGCGGATAATTAATCTCCATCACCTTCTTGTTAGCCATAATCTTCTCTTCAATCCAGGCTATACTATCCGAATTGGCATAATCTGCATTCAACTTTATCTCAATGGAAGCCGTAAAGGGATTATACCCCAAAAACTCAGCAGGGTCTGTTCCCATCGCCTCTGTCTGCTCTTTTAAAGCTTGTTCTTTAGAAATATAATAAGTTTCCTTAACAAAAGGCTCTGCATTCAACTTCTTTTGGAACTTAATGGCATCTGCTTCCTTCATGTCATCGCTAACAAGGACGGAGAAACTGATATTCTCACGAACATACTTAGAAAGATTATTGGCCGACAACACAAAGAAGACCACCATACCCAATAAAAGCAACACCAACATAGTGCTAATGCTGGAAGTAATGAACTGCATATCGAAAAAAGACGTCGATTTCTTTCCCATAATTACTTCTTTCTGAATACATAAATCATTGAACTACTGCGCCCCTTTCTGGCCAAAGTGCTAAACCAAGCCAACAATCCCGTCCACATTCCTTTCAGAAAAGAAAAACGACTACCTTTATATTTCTCTGTCAACATAGAAACATAGAAGGCATCGAATGGCATCGGATGCTGTTCGGCAAGTTTAAAACCATGCTTCACCCCGAATTGTTGCATCACAGACGGTGTGAAATGCCATAAATGACGGGGAACGTCATACGCAGCCCACCATTCCTTATACTTCACCGCATCATACGAAGATGGATTGGGAACTGCAACAATCAGCACCCCTCTGTCCTTCAACAAGGCTGCCAACCTTTCCCAAGTTTCATTCAGGTGTTCCAAATGTTCCATCACATGCCACAGGGTAATTGCATCAAACGAATGATCAGCATATCCGGCCAACGCATCTTCCGCATCTACATCTAAGTCAAAATGCTCTTTGGCAAACGCACGCGCTTTGATATTCTTCTCTATCGCCCGCACTCGCCAACCGCGTTCCTTCATAGCATTACTAAAGTATCCCGTACCGGTTCCGATATCCAGCAGACTGCCTTTACTCAGCCCGGACGTACGTTTAATCAGTTTGGCCTTACGGGATAACATATACTTGCGAACCTGATGATACACCCGGTTCATCAAGCCTTTATTGGTATCGCTGTGTGAAATATAATCGGGAGTTTCATAATACCTGCCTATTTCCGCCTCTACCGGCACTTCTTGTGTAAAAAGAAAGCCGCAACGGGTGCACCGCATCACCTCGAACTTTTCGCCCGAAGCATAATTATCTGTACAAGTTATTGCATGTTCTAACTGTTTTCCGCCGCACAACGGACAAGTATCTATCTTGAGTCTGTTCACTTTTAACCCTAATTTGCTGCAAAATAACAAATAAAATGAATTACAATGACTTTCCTTTAAGTACTTTTAAGAGTATAAGTTAACTATGCATTTTGCTTTTTCTTATTTTTGCATATCTAACTTTAATTCTAGAGAATAAATGGAAAATAAAAGACTGCTTCGCTCCAATAACAGAATGTTAGCCGGCGTATGTGCAGGAATAGCCGAATATTTCGGCTGGGAGGTATCGACAGTGCGTATAGTTTATGCTTTGGCAACCATTTTCACCGCTTTTTCAGGAGGAATCATCTATCTGATTCTGTGGATTGTAATGCCCGAAAGAAGATATCGTGATGGCTATGAAGACAGAGTAAAAGAAAAACTACACAACCGCTAACTCCCAACCGTGTCAGGCAATACTCAGCAACTCTACTTCAAATATTAAAGTAGAGAAAGCAGGAATCGGACCACTGGCACGACTTCCATAACCAAGGGTATAAGGAATATAAATAATCCATCTATCCCCTATATGCATTTGCCGGAGCGCTAATTGCCATCCTTCGATGACATCACACAGGCGAAATGCTTCGGGACAATTGCGGCTATAAGAATTATCAAACTCCTTCCCATTTATCAGGCTGCCTTTATAATGAACAGTAACGATGCTACGAAGAGTGGGTGAAGCCGTTCCGGTACCTGCCTGCAGCACCTCATAGAATATCCCGCAGGGTAAAGAGCTGATATCTGCCCGGGTAGAAAGAACCTGCAAATACTGCAAGTTCTTTTCTTTATATGCTTCTTTTTTTCCCATCAGAAAACTTCTTCTCCTTTCAGTGTGGCAGAACTGGCTTCTGTTATGCGTACATTTACAAAATCGCCGATACGGTGATTTCCGCGGTCGAACACCACCACTTTATTCTGCTGTGTACGGCCGAATAATTGTTCTTTCGAACGTTTCGACACGCCCTCCACCATTACTTCAAATGTCTTTCCTACATCTTTGGCATTACTTTCGGCGGAAAGTTGGTTCTGCAACTCAATAATTTCATTCAAACGGCGAATCTTAACTTCTTCGGGCACATCATCCGGCAAATGTTTGGAAGCATACGTTCCGGGACGTTCCGAATATTTAAACATGAAAGCAGAGTCATAAGCACACTCACGCATTAGAGACAAAGACTCCTGATGGTCCTCTTCCGTCTCAGAGTGATAACCCGAAAAAATATCTGTACTTAATCCACAATCGGGAATGATTCGACGAATAGCCGCCACTCTGTCCAAATACCATTCACGGGTATATTTGCGGTTCATCAATTTCAATATGCGCGAACTTCCACTCTGCACAGGCAAATGAATATGTTTACAAACGTTTGGCACTTCGGCTATCACCTGCAAGGTTTCATCACTCATATCCTTAGGATGCGAAGTGGTAAAGCGGACACGCATTCCCGGAACAGCCTCAGCAACAGTGCGAAGCAACATCGGGAAAGTAATCACTTCATTCTCTCTCTCAAAACGATAGGAATTAACGTTCTGACCCAGCAAAGTTACTTCTTTATAACCTTTATCGGCCAAATCACGCACCTCATTCAGGATACTCTCTACATCACGGCTACGCTCCCGGCCACGAGTATAAGGCACAATACAATAGTGACAAAAATTATTGCAGCCCCGCATAATGCTGACAAAGCCCGAAATATGGTTTCCGCAGATACGTGAAGGAATCACATCACGATATGTTTCCGTGGTCGACAATTCTACATTAATAGCTTTCTCTCCTGCTTCAACAGCAGCAATCAGGTCGGGCAATGTAAGATAAGCATCCGGTCCCACAACCAAATCAACATGATGATTCTCAATCAAATCCTCTTTTACACGCTCGGCCATACACCCCAGCACACCGACAATCAGGTTTCTTTTTTTATTTTTCCTCATGGAATGAAAAAACTCCAATCGGTTCAAAATCTTCTGTTCAGCATTGTCACGAATAGAACAAGTGTTCATAAACACAGCATCCGCATCCTCCAAAGCATCACATACACTATACCCTGCCATCTGCATGATAGAAGCAATCACTTCACTGTCCGCCACATTCATTTGGCAACCATACGTCTCAATAAACAGTTTCTTGTTTTCCTGTTCAGTTGCAGATTTAAAGTCTGCTCCTGTTGTTTCTTTCATCATATTCTCTTTTTATAAATTCACTGCAAAGATATTGAGTTCCCGGCAAATTTCCTCATATCCTGTTTGATTTTTGCATATTTATAGATTGATATTCAGACCGAAAAGACATAATAAAAGCCATTAGAAGCCCTAATAGTTAAATTATCATAATCAATGAACAAAAAACTCCGTTTGCGTTACCAACGTATTTAGATAATTTGCATCTTTGCTTTTGAAAAACATTAGATTTTTTCATAGTTAAGGTTTAGGTTAAAAAAATAGGGGAAGACAACTGTGAAGTTCTCTTCCTTTTTTCTTTGTTTCATTTCCTTAAAAGAAGTTTCTGACACAGATACCAAAGAGCACTTTTGAAAAACGAAGTCTTTTTGGGATAGCTCCCAATACATTATACTTTCCTTGTTTATTTTGCCCTTTTATGAACGAAGTTATAAAATAATTTTCTAACTTTGACCGTTCATTATCAAATTTACTAAATAAAGAAAGCCTATGGAAATTGTCCAAGTATTAATATTTATGGTAATCATTGCAATTGCCATTGTGCAACAAATTACCAAGGCTAAAAAAGAAACGGGCACACCTTCTCCTCGTGAAGTTCTTACTGATATGTTTCCCACAATAGAAGAAACGGAGGAAGAGGAGCAGACTATTTCACCACGCCCTATAAAATGTACTCCTCGGCCCATCCGCAAAAAGAAAGAAAAGCCCTTATCAGCACCAATTGCCAACGAGAATACCCGACATACTCCTTCCGATGAAAAAAAACGCATCGCGCTAAACACACGCGAAGAAGCACGACGGGCCTTTATTTACTCGGAAATTTTCAATCGAAAATATTAATAACAACAATACTAACAACCAGAAAACACATTGAATATCATGGGATTTAATATCATTTCAGCAGCCGAAGCTGCCAGCTATGTAAAACATGGCTATAACATCGGACTTAGTGGCTTTACTCCGGCAGGGACTCCCAAAGCCGTAACTCCTGAAATCGCAAAAATTGCAGAAGAAGAGCATGCCAAAGGTAATCCGTTCCAAATTGGTATTTTTACCGGTGCTTCCACAGGAGATGCCACCGATGGGATTCTGTCAAGAGTAAAAGCTATTCGCTATCGCGCCCCTTATACCACAAATCCTGATTTCCGTAAAGCGGTAAATAATGGAGAAATAGCTTATAATGATATTCATTTGTCACAAATGGCACAAGAAGTTCGTTATGGTTTCATGGGTAAAGTAGACGTGGCTATTCTGGAAGCTTGCGAAATCACTCCCGATGGAAAAGTATATCTGACTGCCGCCGGAGGTATTGCTCCGACCATTGCGCGATTGGCAGATAAAGTGATTATCGAACTGAATGCTGCCCATAGCAAGAACGGCATGGGACTGCACGATGTGTACGAACCGCTTGATCCGCCTTATCGCCGCGAGATTCCCATCTTCAAACCAAGTGACCGTATTGGTCTACCATACGTACAGGTAGACCCGAAAAAGATTATCGGTGTAGTGGAAGTGAATATGCCTGACCAAGCACGTTCATTTACAGCGCCAGACCCCATCACCGACCGAATCGGACAAAATGTAGCTGATTTTCTGGCTGCCGACATGAGACGAGGCATCATACCTGCAAGTTTCCTACCATTGCAGAGTGGAGTAGGTAATATTGCCAATGCTGTATTAGGTGCACTAGGACGTGATAAGACAATTCCTGCTTTCGAAATGTATACCGAAGTATTGCAAGATGCTGTGGTAGACTTGATTCGTCAGGGACGCGTTAAGTTCGGAAGTACTTGTTCTTTGACAGTCACCAATGAATGTTTGCAAGGCATTTATGATGACATCGATTTCTTCCGGGATAAACTGGTAATGCGTCCGTCCGAAATTTCAAATAATCCGGAAATAATCCGCCGTCTCGGTGTTATCTCTATTAATACTGCCATCGAAGCAGACATTTACGGCAATGTAAACTCTACCCATATCAGTGGAACCAAGATGATGAACGGTATCGGTGGTTCGGGTGACTTCACCCGCAATGCTTATATTTCCATCTTTACTTGTCCATCCGTTGCCAAAGAAGGAAAAATCAGCGCCATCGTTCCTATGGTATCTCATGAAGACCACAGCGAGCACGACGTCAATATCATTATTACTGAACAAGGTGTTGCTGACCTCCGCGGAAAGAGTCCGGTGGAACGTTCGCATGCCATTATCGAAAACTGTGCCCACCCGGATTACAAGAATATCCTATGGGATTATGTAAAGATGGCTTCAAAGGGGCAGACCCCTCATTGCATTTCGGCTGCATTGGCAATGCACGATACATTGGCAAAGAAAGGTGATATGCGCCTGATTGACTGGGCAGAATACAAGTAATAACCATTTGCTTTTACAAAAAAACAGTCCGAATAATTTTCAAACTACCCTAGGGTAATTCAGCAATTATTATACAAACACGCAACTCTTCTACCTTTTAAAGTAAATGACATACCCAGCCTACCTGTCTTTCTAAATATTATGACAGAATTTACAAACTATAAATACGGATGAGAATGATAAAGTAATTGTAGGTTTGTGAAAAGAACTACTTATTTACTCTGAATAAATTCTTGTTCAAGGTATATACAACTATTTTATCACTTTTCAACTGCTTACCTACTTTGCTCAATCCTTTCAGTGAGGTATCCCAACGACTGTAGGATTTCAGCACAGGATGCAAAGTAGGAAGTACCATGGGAGAGAATAAGCCATTCTTTGTATAGAACAGCCCATCCCGATAAAACACGGCATGGATGATATGATTATAACCATTATAAAAGGCTAAGATACAGTTATCGGGAAAAGTAACATTTTTTATTTCCTTATAACGACACGGATAAGAAGCTGTGGAGGTTAAAAAGTAATCAAAAAAAGCATTCAATTCCTCTTCACGCCTATACGTAGTATTACGAGTAATCACCGGCTCGGTATAAATACCATACGTTTGAAATAAAGCATCCAACGCATAAAAAATACAAGTTTGATAGTTATTCTTCAGCATAGGAAGGGGGCACTCCATGCGCAACATGGAATCTTTCAACACTTCAATCATAGCCTCATCCAATTTCTCAATACAGGCAGAAAAACGGGCAAAAGGATATATTCTACTCTCTACCACTAAATTGCGTAATTTCTTTTTCGATTTACTATCATAATCATAACCCCGATATATCTTCGAACGTACCCGATAAGTGAGTGTATCATTATTCCAAACTGCCTGAAAAATAGAATCAGAAACAGAACTATCTACTTGGGGTTCCACATGACATATTGTATCCAGATAATGAATGAGCGAATCCACATAAAGGCCATCGCCAAATGTTTCAACGCCGTAGCGCAATGCCTCTTTTTCCCTTATAAAAATCAAACTATCACTCTTCCATTTTATTTCCGGAAACTTTATTTGAGAAAAAGCAGCCGCACAAATACTTAAAACAACATATAATACAAAGATTCTTTTCATAAGCAAATACGTTTTAGGAGTGTATGTGGACAACCAACAGAAAAACAGGATATTACGACAAATATAATAATTTATCTACAATGTTTCACGATTGTAGCCAAAAAAACAATTTGAATATCAGCCTCAGCAAGACATTCCTGAATGAAAAGCTACAAGTAAAACTGGCAGGCGAACATTTGCTGAACAGACGCATGAGCCTATATGACGGACGTATAAATAACATCTACTTCTGGCAAAATGAAGACCAGGACCAGCGACATGTTTCTTTAAGTGTGGTTTACCGTTTCAACAACTATTCAAAGAAATATAAGGGACAGAGTGCTGCCGATGATGTATTGAACCGCTTGTAATCTCTTCTACCTTTTCTTGTAAAAACGGTATCCAAACCCCAGCATCAGGTTGTTGGGGTTCTTAAATTTACTCAACTGATAGCCGACATGCAAAAACAAACGCGGTGTAATAGAAGTCTTAAGTGCCAGAATTTGATAAAATCCCTCCGTATCATCACCACTGCATATCAGATTCCGTCCGATACCGGCATTGATAGAAAAAATAGGCATAACCAGCTCCCCACGGACAGAAAGACCTACAGCAAACTGCTTGTGAAAAGGAGGACGATGGAACTTCACATCACTTGACGAACTTTCTTCTACTCGATAATCTTTGATATTAGCACTCTCGTCATATTGAGCATCCACAGACACACCGGCCCTAAAATACTTGTTGAAATTGTACATCGGATTAAAGTTCAACCCAACAATACCAAAAGAGCCGGGTACCAAACAAACGTCATAGCCATCCACGAATCCTCTTTTACGAGTAGCACCATACACCACCAAGTCATAACTGATATAAGGTTTGATGGACAGCGATTTAAAACCTTGTACAGTTGTAACCCCGTCTCCAAAAGTACGCACAATACCTACTCTTCCACCAATGGGATTGACACCTGAATTGGGATAATGTGTATTTCCATTGGAATAATGAGTAAAATCCATACCGGCGGTCAGACTCCATTGCGAATTAAGCTGCCAATTCAGGAAAAAGCCCAAATTGATGTAAGCATTGATTTTAGACCCGATAACCTCATTCTGCGGATTATATGTCCTATCATATTTCTTCCACCCGAAAGAAGCACCGAAATTCCATTCATAATCAAATGACAAACGGGGTGACAACTGCGCTATGCGTGACCCTTGAAAAGCATATACCGCTATGGGATTACCCAGTTCGGAAGGGCAGAAGAATGTATTGTAAGAAACTCCAATACCCTGATAAGCATGAGGATACAACCGACCTAAAGATGAATTCTTATCGAATTGAAAAGCATACTTCAGGTGTACAGAAAGAGCCTGCCTGATTCGTTGTTGATGCATATTGTCACCATCAAAGAAATCATTGGTAGGGGTCACATAACTGGGACGTACATCTAAGCCGAGTCTATGAATCAACTTATGGCTTACTGTGTCATTCTTTAATACATCCGGTTGCGTAGCCGTCTGAGCCATCAAATTTCCACCCATCGGGCAAACAGCCAAAAGGCCGGCAATATATAATAAGAGTAATTTCGTTTTCATTGTTCTAATTATTGAGCTTCTCACTCTTTATGAAATATCCTTTGGGCATCTTGCTTTGCAAAGTACCGGTAATGACTTTCTCTTTTTTTGTTTTGGGATGAACGGCATAAAGAGTAAAATTAGTCTCAAACCATTCATATTCCAGCAACAGGGTGATACGCTGCGAAGTTTTGGGCGGAGTAGTGACCGCCTCCTTTTCCGTATCAGGAAAAGGCAAAGGCAATTGTTGCATATCAGAAGCATATCGCGCCAGTTCTCCGTTCATCACCAGATGGCCATCTACAATGCCGGGAATCTCAACCTCCGGCTTACTATCTGCCAACAAATTAAAAGCCTCGGGATTATTACTGGTGAATTGTATCTGCCGATGCTCATCTTTGAAAGGGAAGATATAGTTGGTTACGATTGACTCATCTCCCCTGTTATTAACCACTATGCTCTTGCGCTCTTCTATTTGTTTATCCGTATAACTATAGGCATCAAGCGAATAAGTGATACGGTCAAATATATATCTGTCGGAAGGTGTTATGGATACATATATTTTTTTCGTTTCATATTCGTTACTTACCGTAACGCAAAACTGAAAAAGAGAAGAATACATATTTTCGTTTACTGTTATCTTCACCTCCCTAGGATGAGTACGCTCAATGGCAAAATCAACCATCTTATCTTTATAAATGATATCATCACAGACTATTTTGCCCAATCCTTCCAAAACAGGTGACTGATTCTGCGAAACTATATTACCATCTTTATCATAAACCGAATAATATAATGAAGAGTTATCATAATAATCATACACTCTCAGCAGGTCCCAATTGGAAGACTTAAAACGAATAGTCACCGAATCACCGTTTCCTTCTAAAGTCACATCAGAAACAGAAGGCTGAAAATCTTCAACGAAGACATCGCTATTACAACCGGATAATCCCATAAGGATAAAAATATATACTACGATATGCAGGAGAGTTTTCATGTTGTTTTGTGTTTTTCTTTCACATGGGCAAAAATAACATTTATTTCCGAACAATGCCATAAATACAGGCATATTTATCTGATTTTCCGTAAATTTGAATTCTTGCAGTCTTCATCACATATTTAACGTTATCGTCTTCTCTATATTAATTTGCTGCACAAAACAGGCATCATGGCTCACAACCAATAATGTTCCCCGATACTCCTTCAAAGTATCAGTCAATATCTCCATATTCATAATATCGATGTTATTGGTCGGTTCGTCCACTATAAACAGATCGGGAGTTTGCGCACTCACCATCAGACAGCAGAGAGAAAGTCTCATCTTTTCACCGCCACTCAGACAACTACATTTCTTATCCCAACCGGACACAGGAAAAAGAAAGCGGTTAAGAATGGTTTTAAGCTCATGGTCATAAAGTTTATTGTTAAAGGAAAAAAGCTGTTCAAAAACTGATAAGTCATCATGAATAATAGAATATTCCTGGTCAAGATAAACACATGTCAGCCCATCCATTCTCGTCAGTTCACCTGCAGTAGGAGAGAGGGTACCGGTCAGCAATTTCAATAAAGTAGTCTTTCCACTACCGTTAGCCCCTTTCAGATGAATACGATCCCCACTTTGTATCACAAAACTAAGAGGAGATTTCCACAATTCTTCAGACTGATAGGCATAATTCAGGTTCTTGGCAGTAACCAGTACCTTGCCAATATGCAAAGAAGAAGAATTAAAATCCAGCCTCATTGTCTTCATGTCCGGTAATTCACTCCGAATATCAGTAACACTCTTTGCTAATGAATGTATTTTATCGGTATGAACATTGTTCAAGCGTACAGAACTTTTTTCTGCCTGATCTTTAAAAGTATTCATAGCCATCTTGCCAACTCCACTTTTTATATTCTGCTTCTTTCCACGCACATCATGCTTCTGTTGACGCTCCATCACTTCACGTGCCTGTCTGCGTGCCTTCTGTAACTGCTTCCCATTCTCTTCCAACCGGGCTTGCAATGCTTGAACGGCCAACTCCTTCTGCTCTTTGTAAAAGTCATAATTCCCCGCATAATAAATTACTCCTTTCGACGTGAGTTCGTAAGTGGAAGAAAGCAGATTAAGCAATATCCGGTCATGGCTGACCACCAACATACCGGACGAAGTGGAAGTGATAAAGCGATATAATTTTCCACGGCTCACATCATCCAAATGGTTAGTCGGCTCATCCATCAGAATAAAAGACGGTGAATGTAAAGCAATTCCTGCCAAAAAAACCTTCGTCTTTTCTCCTCCACTTAACAAATGCATGGGATGGGAGAGAGGCACTCCCGGCAATCCCCATTCATGTAAAGCGGCAACCGCCTTTTCTTCTATATCCCAATCATCATCCAATACCGTAAAATGCTCCACAGAAACATCTCCTTGCAAAATGGCATGAAGTGCTTGTATCTTTCCTTCAATTCGCAAAGCCCCGGCTATCGTCAGATGATTAAATTGTCCGAAGTGTTGGGGAATATAATAAGGTGGTTCCAAACAAATCACTTCACCTTCCGAAGGTGATAATTCTTTTGTTATCAGCTGCATCAAGGTTGATTTTCCTGATCCGTTATTCCCGATAAGCGCTACTTTCTCACCTTTCCCCATAGAGAAACTGACATTACTGAAGAGCACATCTTTATCAGGATGCATATAAGTAACCGACTGTATATGTATACACATACTGTTTCTATAAAATTAAAATGTTAATACTGAAATGTATATTGTGGGAATAGAGGACAACTATTACACAACAAACGAATTCACTTCGCCTGCCGTCCCAACATGAAATAAATAGTTGTTTAAAAATAGATGTTTAGATTCTCATCGGAATGCTTTTAGATTTCGGGGACAAAGATAATTGTTTTTCAGTGATATACAAAAGCAAACGATAAATTTACTTATAATACATTATTCACCTGTCACCGGATGTTGTCTCCTCCGATTTTCAAACGCTGCATACGTTTTGAGCCCCCTAAGCCGTTTCATTAGCCGGACTAAGCGTTTTCGTCCTTTCGATTACGTCTGTCTATAAGTCGAATTACTACAGTCTTCTGCTTAAAAAGCCTTGGCTGACCCTAAGAAACGGCTTACTCTTCCCTTTGTTTCTGAATGAGCTTTAAATCCCCAAAAAAACAATGCGACCCGTTATCCCACACTCCAATACCATAAAGAGAAGGAAGGTGTATCGAAACTCTCATAATCGAGTAGGAGGAAAACGAAGTAGTTTTCTTCCTACTTTCGTTTTCCGACCTC
>ERZ780223.115-NODE-115-length-88273-cov-7.685665_pt1 | contig 88273 bp, 64 predicted proteins | sample MGYA00511016_ERZ780223 | MGnify/ENA primary metagenome ERZ780223 (study PRJEB29588, sample SAMEA2159032) | human gut metagenome | biome: human gut; feature: human-associated habitat; material: faeces | place: Denmark | collected 2008/2010 ... | reverse complement strand
ATCTCAAATTAGATACGAAAGTGAGGCGAGAATTTATGCTTATGGAAGCACGTTTATTAGATGAAAGGCGTGAGGGCGAAGCTGTGGGTATTGCCAAAGGCAAGGAAATCGGCCTTGTTGAGGGTGAAGCTATCGGTCTTGCTAAAGGTGAAAGTAAAGAAAAACTCGCTACTGCTAAACGCATGTTGGCCAAGGGCTGCTATTCTCTCGAGGTTATTGCTGAGCTTACAAATTTATCTCTCGCTGATGTGGAGAAGCTGAAGAAAGAGGCTTAACCACTCTAATACCGATTTCACCAAGCAGATTGACGATGAAATCAGCTATCTCAAACTCGATACGAAAGTGAGGCGAGAATTTATGCTTATGGAAGCAAGTTTATTAGATGAAAGACGTGAGGGCGAAGCTGTGGGTATTGCCAAAGGCAAGGAAATAGGTCTTGCTGAAGGTGAAGCTAAAGAAAAACTCGCTACTGCTAAGCGTCTTTTCAACATGGGACTTTCTGTGCAGGATATCGCCAAGGCTACTTCTCTCCCGATTGAGCAAGTCGAAGCATTGCAAGCCGAGCAAGCCTGATACACACACACAACATTAAAGCAAAAGGCGTTCTACCGCAGTTGGGCAGAACGCCTTTAGTCTTTTATGTTCGCCGTGCGCTTTACTTCTTCTTGCGGTCGAAATTAAAAAGCCCATACAGTCCACCGGTGATTAAATTAAGAAAGTTATTAGATAGAGGCCAGTTAGTGTCTTTCTCTCGCTTCCACGTAATTATACAAAAGAACGGACCTATAATGTAGCTGCTCTTTTGCCAGTATGGATCGAAAAACATAGCAACTAACATAAAGAGGTACATACATCCTAAAAGTTTAGCATATTTTTTACGCGTCATAAATTACTCCTTTAAATCGTCAATTTCTTCCTTACCGTCAGCATCCAGCTGGCGGTATTTACTTCTTTATGTTTTTAGTTTCCTGCTCCAGTTCTAATAGGTCAAGCTCATCGGCTTGCGCTGCATCGAATGCTTTGCGACGTGCGTCAAATTCTTCGTAAATTTTACGGGCGTGTATCTGGGCTTGTTCCATGGTAATTCTCCCGTGGGATTGCAGCAAGGGGACGCCATGATCTAAAAGCAGCTTATCTACACTGGCACGCCAGAAATCAAGAGTTAAGTCTTTACGCATTTTTACATGCAATTCGGCACTTTCAAGGAAGATAGTTACCAAACGGTTAAGAACGTCTATTTCGTCAGATGTAAGGTAATTTTTGACAACGATAACATCAGCTTTGCGTACGATTGAACCACTCCATGAGGTCAAGGCCATATTCGGAGCATCTGCATTTGCACGTGTATCTATAATTTCAGCAGCAGTTTTTCTTGTGACGCCAAAAAGCAGTTTGTTTTGCGTGTCTGCAAAGAATAAGTTCGTTGCTCTTTCGGTAACTTTGTAGTCGCTGGAGAGAGCGAATAAGTCACGCAGCTTCTGATAAAAACGTTTTTCGCTGGCACGAATGTCGCGAATCTGTTCCAGCAATTCGTCGAAATAATCCGGACGGCCATCCGGGTTTTTCAGGCGGTCTTTGTCGAGGATAAAGCCTTTCTGCAGGTATTCTTTCAATGTATTGTTTGCCCACTGGCGGAACTGTGTGCCACGTGGGGAGCGAACGCGGAAACCAACGGCAAGAATGACATCAAGACTATAGTATGAAACAAGATAATTTTTCCCATCTGCTGCAGTTGTTCGGATTTTCCGAACAACTGAATTTTCATCTAATTCGTCTTCAGAAAAGATATTTTTTATATGCTCACTAATACTGGATTTACTGCTGTTAAATAAATCAACTATCTGTGCCTGTGTTAACCATACAGTGCCGTTATCGGCGTAAAGTTTAATTTCAGCTTTGCCGTCTGCAGTGTTGTAAATAATAATGTCTGCCATGTATTCATTCCTCACTTTCATAATCTATTATCCTAAACTCTCCACGTCTTCTTCCGCCTTGCGTTGGAACTTGGCCAGCTTAACATCAATCAAATCGTCAATTTCTTCCTTGCCGTCAGCATCCAGCTGTCGGTATTTTTTTATGTGTGTTTCTTCTTGCTGGGAGAGAGAGAGGGTGGCGCAGGAGCGTCTTTCCAGCCCATAAGGTAAGCAGGTTTTACTCCTAGAGCTTTAGCAAAAGCAACTATTTTTGATTGAGTTATATCGTTTTCACCAGATTCTATCTTTGCTATTGTAGAACGTGATTTATAACCTAATCTTTTTGCGAGCTCTTCTTGAGACATATTTAATTCTTCTCGCCTTGCTCTGATTCTATCGTACAATGTCATGAGCAACACTCTCCTTGCTTGATTGTTTGATTTCACTTCTATTGTACCAAGTTTTAAGGCTTTACGCCTTTTTTATCTTCTGAGATTTGCAGTTTTCAAGGAATTAAGCTGATTTCCGATGTGGGAAATTTAAGTAAATAAGATTTTTCCTTTCTTTTTTTTGCATCAACTAAATCCCTATACTCATCACGAATTAAAGCATAACTTAATATGTTTTCTATAAATTTAACTATTTCAGCATCATTCAAACAAAGCAATCTATTATTATTAATTGTTCCAAGATCAATTTTACCATTTTTCAAAAGGAATGGTGCTTTCTTCGTTAAGAACTCTTTAAATTCACTAATCTTGCACGCGCCCCATTTACCACAGGTTAAATTTCCTTTATGTATAAAATGAAAAGCGTTACCAATTTTTCCTACCTTCTTTAGAGAATACTGTAGGGAATTATGATTCTTCCCCTTACTATCTGATGATACAGTTAATATATTATGATCTTTAGACTCAGAACCATAATCGAATATCGATATATTCATAAAAAATTCTTGTCCATTTTTTCTAACTTTAAACGATCTGTAATATCCAACATATTTACCCCCAGAAGAATTACCTACTTTTAGATATCTTACACCATAGTCCTCCACTAATTCAAAATAACGATATTTACCTTTAGGCATTTCATTTTTATCTAGTATCAAGCAATCATACAAGTTAGTTAGAAACGTCAAATGATCCGGATTTGTTTTTTCACCTAAAATTGAACGCTCATTAATCAGATTATATTTATTGGCTTCTAACTCCTCAAACTTAAACCTTTCAGGGGTTTTATAATAATCATCAAATTCTACATCTTTGTCAATCATTTTCTGATATTCAGGTAATTTCTTTAATAGGTTTTTATATCCATCCTTATTATCATACAACCAACAGCAAGAATAAACTCCATTCACTACTACAACATAGTCAACTAATAAATCATCAGCGTAACCGAATACTTGCTCTTTTACTTCTTCTGTCATTATATCAACATCTGGAGCCTTGCATTCTATAACCCCCAAAGCATACCAGTATCCATCATTAGGTTCATAATACCAAACAACAATATCCGCTCTATTCTTGCTGTCAATACCGGCTTTAGACAATAAATATTCGACACTAATTGCCTGCTTCGGCACTCTCAATACTTTCATAAGATATTACAATATTTTCTGCCTTACTTCTTCTGGAGTTGCTGGGACATACTTTTCTCTAATTGGATCTAAATAATGTAAACTCCCAGCATGCATAACTTTTCTAGGTGTATTTATATTCTTTAAAGCTCTCTTAAATTTCTGAGCATCCATTTTGTGTCAACCTCCATTTAATGATTTATTTCATATCACTTATTTTCTTACGTGTATTTTATCATACTAAATCGCTAAATTAAAGCGTGTTGTACCGAATAAAATAACCCCCTCTATAGGCAGAAGAGAAAGAAAAGCTGATAGATGCTTCGCAACCTTAATATACAAGTATTGATGCATTAAATACAATGGTTCAAATGTCAAGACCACTTTGAAAAATGATTACATACAAAAAGTCCTGCGCAGCATCTTAAATGCACGCAGGACTATGAAGCTTGCTATGAAATTTTCGGCTTACAGGTCTTCCCCATCTTGCTGAATCGCACCCTTAACCTTGTTCATGCGCTGCCATACATAGGCAACAGCAACAAGCGCAACACCGATACCGTCGGTAAATACGCCAGGGATAATCATGCAGATACCGCCAACGAGGAACAGAATACGCTGCGGAATGTTCAGCAGATTGTTGCAGAAGCCGATCATCGCCATGGAAGCACCCCACATACCAACAATCGCGGTGAAGGCGCTATAGCAGATGGTGAACGGAGTTGCGTTGATCATCAGCAGCTCAGGTGCCAGTACGAAGATGTACGGAACGATGAACGCAGCAATCGCCAGCTTAGCAGCGATAACGCCGGTACGCATCGGGTTAGCACCGGCAATACCTGCGCCGGCATAAGCAGCCAAGGCAACAGGCGGTGTAACGTCAGCAACGATACCGAAGTAGAACGCGAACATGTGCGCTGCCAGCACCGGTACATTCATCTGCACCAGAGCAGGTGCTGCAATGGTAGAGGTAATTACGTAGTTAGCAGTTGTCGGCACGCCCATGCCAAGAATCAGAGAAGTGATCATGGTAAAGAACATTGCCGGCAGCAGATTACCGCCTGCCAAGTCCAGCAGAGCAGTTGCAATCTTCAGGCCTACGCCGGTTTTAGTAACAACGCCGATGATGATACCTGCGGTAGCACAGGCAATCAGTACGCCAAGCACGCCCTTGGAGCCGTCAATGAGGCCTTGAACGATTTGCTTGAAGCCGATGCGGGTGGATTTACGCAGGCAGGCGCAGACGATGGTCAGCACGATGGCTGCCAAAGCAGCACGCATAGGAGTATAACCGCTTACGAGCAGGTAAACGATAACGATTAACGGAATAGCCAGATGGCCTTTTTCCAGGAACAGCTCTTTGAACTTCGGCAGCTGGTCACGCGGAGTACCCTTCAGGCCGAACTTTTTAGCTTCGTAGTGAACGCCCAGCCATACGCCGATGTAGTACAGCATTGCCGGGATAACGGCAGCCTTAACAACATCAAAGTACGGAACGCCTACAAATTCTGCCATCAGGAAGGCAGCAGCGCCCATAACAGGAGGCATCAGCTGACCGCCGGTAGAAGCAGCAGCCTCAACAGCGCCCGCAAATGCCGGACGATAGCCAAGCTTTTTCATCATCGGGATGGTGAAAGCGCCGGTGCCGGCAACGTTACCAACGGAGCTGCCGGAAACAGTACCCATGAGGCCGGAGGACAGTACGGCAACCTTCGCCGGTCCGCCTGCTGCCCAGCCTGCGATAGCGTTGGCAATATCAATGAAGAATTTGCCCAGGCCGGTGGTTTCCAGATATGCACCAAAGAGGATGAACAGATAAATAAAGGTAGAAGATACACCCATAGGCGTACCGAAAATACCCTCGGTAGTGAAGAACAGATGGTCAAACATTTCCTGCACGCCAACGCCGCGATGCGCCAGAATACCGGGAACGTAAGGGCCTAAGAAGGCATACAGCATGAAGCAGAAGGCAACGATAATCATCGGCCAGCCTACTACGCGGCGCGCTGCTTCAAATACCATTATCGTACCGATAAGGCCGACGACGAAGTCGGTTTCCGTGTTCATGCCGGCACGCAGCACCAGCTCCTGATAGTTCACAACCAGATACATGGCAGTACCTGCGCTGAGCAGTGCCAGGAAGGCATCAAAGGGATGCATCTTGCTGCGGGACCAGGAATGTCTGGACGGATACAGCAGGAAAATCAATAAAAAGCCGAAGGCTAAGTGAATAGCGCGCTGCAGATGCGCATCCAACACACCGAAGGTGGCCGTATATAATTGGAAAAGTGCAAACAGAATACAGATTGCGGAAATAATTTTACCCCACACACCTGTAAGCTCACGCTTGTCTGATTCCTTGTCAAATTTTTGCAATACCTCTTCTGCTGAAAGCTCTTTTACTTTCTTTTCTTTTTCAGACATGGGTATCAGCTCCTCTCATTTAATATAATAAAACCTAAAAGTACCGTTCCAGCCAGTACTGATATCGATACATGGCCTTTACCGTTACCGCAGTCCCCTGCCCGTACAGAGCAATCAGATCGTAGCTGTCGCCGCCGTGGACAATATGCGGCATTGCCTGCTCGGATATACGCAGGGCAACCTCCTTATAGGGACGGTTCATCTCCATATCAAACTTGCCGTCGGCAGTCTGCGTCAGCTTGCCGTCGGCAGCGGAATAAGGATAGCCCCAGCCCAGCGAGGAAAAGCGGGTGTGCGTCATGGTCATGTTATTTGCGCCGTTAACCCTGAAATAATCATTCCAGGCAGTTTTTTCCACCGAATGCGTCAGGCTGATGTACCATTCATCACCTGCCGCTGTGGCAAAAGTAACAGCTCCCGAAGTTCCCTCAGGTATAATCGCCACCACCAGGCGCGTACTATACCACCCCAAAAGCATTAACACAACGCTTACAATAATTACTAAATTCTTTACTGGGAAAAAAGACCGGCCACCGGCAAACGCCGGTTTCCGGTCTTTGAAGTTCGGCATCATTTAAAATCCTTATTTTTCGTTAAAGAATTTTTCAGCACCCGGGTTCAGCTTAATGGACATGCCGTCTTTAGCAGTATCTTTGCTGATAGCATTTGCTGCGGAGTGAGCGGATTTCATACGGTCAAGGTTGCCGTACAAAGCTTTAGCAATTGCATAAGCGGTGTCTGCATCCATCTTATCGGTTACTGCCAGCATGCATTTTACTGCTACTGCGGTAACGTCAGCATCCTGCTTCGGATAAGTACCGGCTTTGATAACCAGCTTGGTGTAGAACGGATATTGTTTGATCAGAGCGTCAGCCTTGTCAGCGTCAACCGGAACCAGTACAACGTCGTTCTGAGTTGCGATATCCTGAATAGCAGCGGTCGGATGGCCTGCGGTTACGAAAGCAGCATCAACGTTGCCGTCTTTCAGAGCACTTGCAGCTTCACCGAAGGACAGGTATTGAACCTTAATATCATCATATTTAATGCCATATGCTTCCATGATCTGGCGAGCGTTAGCTTCGGTACCGGAGCCTGCAGCACCTACAGCGATGCGTTTGCCTTTGAAATCAGCAACAGATTTGATACCGGATTTTTTCAGGGTTACAATCTGTACGGTTTCCGGATACAGAGTTGCAAGACCTTGCAGGCCGGCAACCTGTTTGCCTTTGAACATTTCAGTGCCGTTGGCAGCATAGTAAGCAATATCGTTTTGAATAAAAGCGATTTCAACCTTGCCTTGGCTGAGCAGGTTTACGTTTGCTACGGAAGCACCGGTAGATTGTGCGGAAGCATTGGTACCCGGAATATTTTTATTCAGGATATCAGCCAGAGCACCGCCTAACGGGAAGTAGGTACCGGATGTACCACCAGTAGCAATGTTAATGAATTTTTGCGCAGCAGGTTTTTTATCATCTTTCTTATCTCCACCGCCACAGCCGGCAATCATAGTAGCCATAACCATGATACCAAGTAAAAAAGCCAAGAGTTTTTTCATAAGAGTTCCCCTCCTTTAATATACATATGTGCTAAGATAACAAAATTCACGCAGCAACATATTGTTATTCTTCTTATTCGTCAACATTTTGTAAAATCCTGCTAAATTTTTGACAGAAGCGTCATGTATACAAAATACATTGGCATAAAAATGCAGATTCTATGAAAAATTCTTGCTATTTTGTGATTATTAATACAGCTTTTCTGCATAAATCGTTGTGGAATCATTTCATTATAGATTCATTTTGCTTATTTCCGTAATCTATGTTACAATATTAGCGTTATGTTTATTGCTTTTTCTGATAAAAGCGAGAGTCATCAAAAACATCTTTTTAAGGAGTGAATAATATGAGTTCCGGAGCTTATTCTTTAAGACTCGCTCGTACCCTGTACGAAAATGTTTATCATGCTATGCTGTACAACGAAAACCAACAGCCTATCGGTGATTTGGAAATTATTCCGAACATCCCTCTCGACCGCAGCCAGGTTCCTGAGGATGCACCGGAAGTACCGGCTTATCTGCTGGTAATCGTAAAAGACGCTGATATCAACAAGGACAACCTGATTGATTTCGAAGAGCGTGCTTCCTATGCTCTGCTGAAACGCTTCTCCACCGAAGTTATCAACTTCCAGCACTGCAAATTCTACTATCCGTCACCTGCCTTCATTTTTGAACAGCCTGACGCAGTAAACGGTGGCACTGAGCCCATGCCGCTGCAATAATTTAAACCGAAAAACTCCGCTCCCTGCTGCCTATGCAGTAAGGAACGGAGTTTTTTTGTGCCTAAACTTTTGTAATCAAGCCTCCGCAGCTGCCTTGGCAACCGCTTCGGACATACTCTTGACGTATTCGTAAACATGCTCGGGAGAAGCCTCGCCGTATTGTGCCACGATTTTTTCAATCGCACTGCCTACAATAGCGCCGTCACTGGCCTTGGCCATCTTGTACGCCTGCTCGGGAGCAGCGATACCGAAGCCTACAGCCACCGGAATATCGGTAGCCTTGCGCACCTCTGCCACAATGCCGTCGATATCGGTAGTGATGTTGCTGCGCACGCCGGTAACGCCTAAGGAAGAAACTACATATACATAGCCTTGGGCAACAGCGGCGATTTTCTGGATGCGATCCTTGGAGGTAGGCGCAATCAGCGGCACCAGGGCAACGTTATGCGGTTCGCTGAACGGACGCATCTCCTCGCGCTCCTCGTACGGTATATCCGGTATGATGACGCCGTCTACACCTGTTTCTTCGCAGCGGGTGAAGAATTTTTCCGCACCGTAGGCATAAATCGGATTAGCATAGGTCAAAAATACCAGCGGTACCTGTGTTTCCTCGCGAAGCTCCGCTACAAGGTCAAAAATTTTATCGGTAGTAGTGCCTGCAGCCAACGCACGCATATCCGCTTTTTGGATAACCTCGCCCTCAGCCACGGGGTCGGAGAAGGGAATGCCGAACTCAATTAAGCCTGCACCGCCCTTAACCATGGCTCTCACCAGCTCCTTAGTTGTAGCAAGATTGGGATCGCCAGCGGTCACAAAGCCGATAAATACCTTTTTCTTTTCGTCAAATGCCTTTTGTATTCTACTCATGTAAATCAACTCCCATATAACGTGCGATTGCGGCAACGTCCTTATCACCGCGGCCGGAAATATTTATAACCATAATCTTGTCCTTCGGCAAAGTGGGTGCCAGCTTCATAGCGTAGGCTACGGCATGGGCACTTTCGATTGCGGGGATAATGCCTTCTGTTTTGGAAAGATAGTTGAAGGCGTCAACTGCCTCCTTATCGGTGGCAGGAACATATTCCGCACGGCCGATGTCGTGCAGATAAGCATGCTCGGGGCCGATGCCGGGGTAATCAAGACCGGCGGAGATGGAATAAACCGGAGCAATCTGGCCGTATTCATCCTGCAGGAAGTAGCTCTTCATGCCGTGGAAGATGCCCAGCTTGCCGTTAGCCATTGTTGCGGCGTTCTTGGGATTATCTACGCCCAGGCCTGCAGCCTCTACGCCGATTAAGCGCACGTCCTTGTCCTCGATGAAGTCATAGAACATACCCATAGCATTGGAGCCGCCGCCTACGCAGGCCACCAGCACATCAGGCAGACGTCCTTCCTTTGCGAGCATCTGCGCCTTGATTTCCTCGCCGATAATCTTCTGGAAGTCGCGCACAATTTCCGGATACGGATGCGGGCCCATAACGCTGCCCAGTACATAGTAGGTATCCTCAACACGTTCGGTCCATACGCGCAGCGCTTCGTTTACTGCATCCTTCAGGGTACCGGTGCCGCTGGTTACAGGCACAACCTTCGCACCCAGAAGCTCCATGCGGAACACATTGAGCGCCTGACGCTCGCAGTCCTCCTTGCCCATGTACACAACGCATTCCATGTTCATCAGCTCCGCCACGGTAGCAGTCGCAACACCATGCTGGCCTGCGCCTGTTTCGGCGATTACACGCTTTTTGCCCATCTTCTGCGCCAGCAGAATCTGTCCTAATACGTTGTTGATTTTATGGGCGCCGGTGTGGTTCAAATCCTCGCGCTTCAAGTAAATCTTGCAGCCACCCAAGTCCTTGGTCATCTTCTCTGCGTAATACAGCAGGGACGGTCTGTTGGCATATTCGCGGTACAGGCGCGCCAGCTCCGCCTTGAATTCGGGATCATTTTTAAATTTTTCATAGGCAGCCTCCAATTCCAGAACTGCGTTCATCAAAGTTTCCGGCATGTATTGACCGCCGTGAATACCATATCTACCTTTTGTCATCGTTATCTCCCCTTACCTCCGCTATAAATGCGGCAATTTTTTCCGGGTCCTTCAACCCTTCTGTTTCTACGCCACCGCTTACATCTACGGCAAAGGCGTTACTGTTTTTCAATACATCTGCAACATTCGCTGCCTCAAGACCGCCTGCGATAAAATACGGCTTCTTGATTTTTTCATCTGCCACCAGCGCTAAATCAAAACGCTTGCCGGTGCCGCCGTACTGCCCCTTGGTATAGGTATCAAAGAGCAGGTAATCACAGGGATAGGCTTGCAGATTATCAAAGGAGCCTGCGTCCTTCACACGGACTGCTTTGATAATCGGCAGCTCCGTCTGCAGCCGCAGCCTTTCGCAGTAGGCTGCATCCTCGTCACCGTGCAGCTGGATGATGTCTATCGTCCTGCTTTCGGCCAGGCGTGCTATCAAATCTATCTCGGCGTTAACGAAAACGCCGACTGCCTTAATCTGCGGGTTAAGCATGGCCTTCAGCTGTGCTGCCTGCTGCTCCGTCACCTCGCGTTTGGTCTTGGCAAAAACGAAGCCTATATAATCCGGCAGCAGCCTGTTGACGCACTCTATATCCTGCGCACGCTTCAAGCCGCAGATTTTAACCTTTACCTTACGCATCACGCATCTCCTTCAGCATCGCCGCTGCATCCGCACTGCGCATCAGGGCTTCGCCCACCAGCACCGCCTGCACGCCTGCCTGCTTCAGCGCCTTTGCATCAGCTGCGCATTGAATGCCGCTTTCCGCTACAAAAATCTTGCTTGCGGGAATCGCATCCCTCAGGCGCAGGCTGTTTAGCGGGTTCACGCTGAAATCCTTGAGATTGCGGTTGTTCACGCCGATGATTTCCGCTCCCGCCGCCAGTGCCATCTGCACCTCGCCTGCGGTGTGCGCCTCCACCAGAGCGCTCAGCCCCAGCTCCTGCACCTGCGCCAGGTATTCGCCCAGCTGCGCTGCACTCAGCAGGCTGCAGATAAGCAGAACAGCGTCGGCTCCGATGCATTTGGCCTCGTAAATCTGGTACTCATCCAGCGTAAAATCCTTCCGCAGAAGCGGCAGCTCCACTCTTTGGCGCACCGCCTGCAGGTAAGCATCGCTGCCCTGAAAAAACTTCGGCTCCGTCAGGCAGGAAATGGCTGCTGCGCCGCCTGCCTCGTACTCTGCAGCCTTGCGCAGGTAGATGTCCGTAAAATCGGGGGCAATGATGCCCTTCGAGGGGGATGCCTTCTTCAGCTCGGCGATTACACTCAGGCCGGGGGCAGCAAGCGCTGCCCTGAAATCCTTGCCCTGTGGTCTGCCCTCTGCCTCATCACGCACGGCGTAAAGGCTTTTGTGCGCTTTGAGCGCCCGCACACGCTCCTTGGTATATTCCGCAATCTCAACTAAAATCATAATCTAACCTCTTTAATCAGCTTATTTATTGCTCAGCTCAATCAGCTTTTCCAATGTCTGCAGCGCCTTGCCGCTGTCAATCAGCTCTGCCGCCAGCTTCACGCCATCCGCAAAGCTTGCAGCCTTGCCGCCGATATACAGGCTGGCGCCGGCGTTCAGCAAAACTGCATTGCGTTTCGGTCCCTGCGCTCCCGCCAGAATGTCGCGCGTAATCTTAGCATTTTCCTCCGGCAGACCGCCTACCAGATCTGCCTTGGTGCAGCGCTCCATGCCGAAGTCCTCAGGCTTGATAACGTAATTTTTCATCCAGCCGTCCTTGAACTCGCACACGGTAGTAGGTGCGCTCAGCGAAATCTCATCCAGTCTGTCCTGACCGTAAACCACCATGCCACGCTTAACTCCCAGGTTCATCAGTACCTGCGCCAACGGCTGAACCAAATACTCGTCATACACACCCAAGAGCTGCATCTTCGGGCTGCCGGGGTTCGTCAAAGGTCCGAGGATATTGAATACGGTGCGGATGCCCAGCTCCTTGCGGATAGGTCCTACATATTTCATCGAGGTGTGGTATTTCTGTGCGAAGAAGAAGCACATGCCAACTTCCTTTAACAGCTCCACGCATTTTTCCGGGTCCTGCTGAATGTTCACGCCCAACGCCTCCAGGCAATCCGCGGTGCCGCATTTGGAGGAAGCGGCGCGGTTGCCGTGCTTAGCAACCTTCATGCCGCCTGCCGCAGCAACCAGAGCGGAGGTTGTGGAAATATTGAAGCTGTTGGAGCCGTCACCGCCGGTACCGACGATTTCAAAGATATCCATGCCCGTTTCGCATTTCAGTGCGTGGTCACGCATCGCAGCAGCACAGCCGGCAATTTCATCGGTAGTCTCCGCCGTAGTGCTCTTGGTAGAAAGCGCTGCCAAAAAGGCTGCATTCTGCGTTGCACTTGTTTCACCGCTCATAATCTCGTTGATTACGTCATATGCTTCGTTATAGGTTAAATCCTCCTTGCCGACGATTTTTACAATAGCTTCTTTAATCATTTTAATTCCTCCCATAGTTTACGCTAACATTCTACGAGAAGGTCTATCACAGTTTTGTTATACAAAAAAGCCTGTCCTGAAGCTGCTTAGCTTTCCTAAGCAATTCCAAGGACAGGCTGTAAATACTTATACCTGCGGTACCACCTTGTTTCGTCGCCATTGCGACGCGCTCTCGCAGAGTGCCATCACACTCCTCACCCTTAACGCCGGTGTTGCGTTGCTGAATACTCTCGCCGAAGCGATTTGACAGCACCCTCAACGGTCCATTTATCAGCCTGCATCTCTATCCGGCTTCCAGCCTCCCGGACTCTCTGTAAGCGCATCTGCTGACTTGATCTCCGTCTCAACGGTTTGTGGTTTTTTGAAGTTGTGCCTAGTTTACCACTGCGGATATCTTTCGTCAACAACTTTGTACAAAAACTTGCGGATTTTTTTATTTATCCGTGATTTTGTAAAGCAGGTTACAGATTTGTAAGAAAGCAAAAGCAATTGGCTCAAGCAAGTGAAGTAATCAAGAGTATTTAAAGGCGAAATATTATATTACTAATTTTTCTCCTTATCACCCTGTTTACTGCATACATAATAATTCACTCAATTATCTTGAAGCATCTTAGTTACAGATTCGTTGAAAAAAGGTAAACTATGTGTCTTTAAATATTTGTCACCCGTAAATGTAACTACTTTTGCATCCTTCAAAATCACTAAATCTTCTTTACTAATGGGAATCACAACTCTCTCTGAAACTGAAGGTGATGTATTGTATCCTGACAACACATCCCTAACTGCATTAAAATCTTTGCTCCAAATTATCTTATTACCATCGCCAAAAGACACTTTTTTTAGGAAATACCAGTCAGATGTTATAGAAAGTATTTCCATAAGCAATTGCCCATTTTTATTCTCAAGAACAAGATTAGGCCTTCTAGGAGAAAAATAACTATTTTCAAGTGTCCAAAATTTCTCTCCAACTTTACACTCTTTAGGCCTTAAAGTTTGTGCTAATCCCCCTTTTGTATAGGTTAGTTGAATATAGTCAGGATAGTACATAAAATTATAATAAATAACGGCTGTATCTTTAACCATTGCCCCAGAGGGTGATAATTTCTCACCATAATCAATAACCTTCGGTTCTATAAAGTTTAAAGTTGGCTTCGTCATAGAACTTATTGGATATCCAGTTATAATATCATTTCCAGTTCCAACAGCATAACAGGAAAAAGGTAAATGCAGAAGCAAAATCAATAGTGTGATACTAAGCAAACGTAAAATCATTATAATATTCCTCCTTACAAATTAATATAGTTTGTAAAAAAACATACAAATTATTGCTCAGGATATTCGTCAGTTCTTTCGGCATTAGCACTCCAACCACCCATATAACTACCAGTTAAGTTAATTTTAAAGTATTGCATAGGCTCAGAAAAATACTTTTTGACAATTTTAGGGGCAGTCTTATAAGCATCATTATACTTTTTTATTATATCATTCGCTTTAATACTGTCTTTAGCTATCATTTTCCAAGAAAAGAAATTATCATTTTCATATTTTAATTCTTTATATCGTTCCAAGAAAAATTTCAAATCAAAATTTTCTGCATAATGGTTTTTCTTTAAAACTTTATAGCTGCTCACGCATTCTGCAAATTGGGTAGGAGCATTTTTATAAAAATCATCTAAGACATTTCTTTCAATACCATCAGTATCAATACCTACGATGCGATCTTTAGTAATTTTAAAATATGCTCTTCCAGGTATTTCCATGCCCAACATGTTCTTCGCCTTAAAATCTAAGTATGAAATACCATTCTTATCATCAACTTGGTAATCTACCTTTTTATACGAATCAGGAATCTTGCATGCCTCTTTAACTAATTTTTCTGCTTCACTTTCACCGGTCTTTCCGCAACCGGCCAAAGCCAATACCATCAATAAAGAAATACATGCAACAGAAAATTTCTTGCCAAGCATCATAATTAACCCTCCTAATGTTAAATCTATAAGTCTTGGATAATATAAGCATATTAACTCTAAAAAGCCTTCTACAAAACGTGTATTTTATCCATAGTAATATTTATAGTTTAGGCTTTTCATAAATCATGCAATTCTCTAATGAATATTTTACCATAAAATTATCGAAAGAAAAAGAATTGTATCAATTTTTAGCCTGTTGCAATAGCAATAGCAAAACTTTCATACGCAAGTGTTTCTTTCGTCATTATCTTTCGTTCCTTTCATTTACTTTCGTTATCTTTCGTTTTATATTATTTTAAGAAAGAAAGCAACAAAAAACGCTCTGCGTACTACCGTCAGTAATACGCAAAGCGTTAAGCATCTCAAGTTAAACTACTGCCTTCTGCAGCTCATCCTCCGCCAGATAATAATTATAGAGTCTGGTTTCAAAAATTCTGTTGGCAATCGCTACATACCCGTCTTTATTTTTTATAAAGCCAAACATCGTAGCCATATCAATAGCTGCTTCATCAGCACTGTAAGGATACATATTGCCGGAGAAAAGCACTGCCTTCAGCATCCGGTTCAGCTTCGGATAGGCGTGCAGCTTCCCTATCAATGATTCAAACAGAGTATTTTTCTCCTGCAAAAGCAGGCGTACTGCCGCATTAAAGCCATCCTTAGTCCAAGCAGCTTTTTTAGAAGCATATTTTGGCATTAAGCAAACCTTTTCATCGAGCAGCTGGCACAATCTGGAAACCAAAAACGGATAGCCTGCCGTATAATCGTAAATCCAGCCCGCAAAGATTCCGGTATCAAAAGCAAGTCCGTAATCCTTGGCATATTCATTAAGCATAACAGCAATCTCTGCTTGTGAAAAGCTCATGTCTATCGTAAAATCTGCCGCTATGTTCCAAGGACTGTTATATTTATGCTCTTCATCGGCACGCAGCTTTTGTTTAAGATTTTTGATGTCATATACTCCGGCAAGGATAACAGATTGAAACGCAGGCTGCCAGGCACGTTCGATATACTGCGCCCTGAGCTGTGCCAAAAAATCTAAAAACACCTGATTATTGGAAGCACTGTCCACCTCATCAATCATTAAAACAATCGGTTTATAGCTCGCCGCACAGATATCTCTCAGGCATTCAAAAAGCTCCTTCAGACTGAAAATACTGTTACTGATTACAGCAGCATTTTTCAAATCTGCACAGGCCTTTTCCAAGGCAGTATTTTCCGACAGGCGGTTACGCTTCAGTGCATGTAGAAAAGAGCCTGCGAAAGCAATAGAAAATATATTACCGTCCTTAAATTTAGAAGCATCAAAGGTTTGAAAGTCCAGCAAGACGGTGTAATATTCACTTTGCAGATAGCCGAAAAGTGCCTGCAGCGTTGTTGTCTTACCATACTGGCGTGCTCTGTTGATGGTGAAATACTTTTTTGCAGCAATCATTTCTTTAATCTTTTGCAGTCGTCCACTGATATCAACCATATAATGCTCGCCGGGTATGCAAACAGCTGTCGTATCAAAGGTCTTACGCATCATTCCATCTCCTTGCTTCAAATATTTCTTCTTAAATTATAGCATATTTGCCAAGAAAAGCATATCTTGCAGCTACGCAAGACTTCTCTGCTCCCTACGGACGCACGCTGGTGCGCAGCTGAATTGCCTCCGCCAGATGCACCGCCTCAATGTTCTCGCTGCCCGCAAGGTCCGCAATCGTGCGTGCCACCTTCAGGATGCGGTCATGGCTGCGGGCGCTGAGGTTGAGCATATTAAAGTAGCGCTCCATAACGTTCTGCGCCGCCGCGTCCAGCTGGCAATATTTGACGACCTCACTCCGTCCCATCTGCGCATTGCAGTGCATCCCCAAGGCCTCCAAGCGCTCCTGCTGCACCAGTCGCGCCTTCACCACGCGTTCGCGGATGGCAGCCGAAGATTCGCCCTTTTCCTTCGTTTTCAGCTCGCTGAACTCCACCCTGCTCAGGTTTATCTGCATATCTATTCTGTCCATCAGCGGACCGGAAATCTTGCGTTTATAGCTGTCAATTTCCGATTGTTTACAGGAACAGCGGTGCACGCTGTCGCCAAGGAACCCACAGGGGCACGGGTTTTGAGCTGCGCATAAAATAAACTTGCTTGGAAAGGTCATTGCCGCCCTCACACGCGAAATGCTCACCTCGCCATCCTCCAGCGGCTGACGCAGCATCTCCAGCGTAGCACGTTCAAACTCCGGCAGCTCATCCAAAAAGAGTACGCCATTATGTGCCAAAGTAACCTCCCCCGGGCGCGGTGTACTGCCGCCGCCTAAAAGCGCGCTGCCACTGATGCTGTGATGCGGACTGCGGAACGGACGCTCCAGCATGACGCTGTCGGCCTGCGGCAAGAGTCCCACAATGCTGTAAATCTTGGTAACCTCCAGCGCCTCGGCCTCCGTCATAGGCGGCAGAATCGTCACTAAGCGGCGCGCCAGCATCGTCTTCCCACAGCCCGGAGAACCCACCATCAGGATACTGTGACCGCCGGCGGCGGCAATCTCCAACGCTCTGCGCGCCACAAGCTGTCCTTTGACATCGGCAAAATCTACGTGATAAATCCTGTTATTGTTCTGCAGAATATTTTCCTTCGGCAGCGGCGTCAGCGTGTTCTTCCCCTTCAGATGCTCCACCAGCTCCTTTAAGGTTGCCACCGTATACACATCAATGCCATGAATGAGCTTGCCCTCGGCAGCGTTGGCCTGCGGAATATACACCTCCTGCGCCCCGCACTTCTTGGCATCCATAATCATGGAAAGTACACCGGAAACCTTGCGGATTCTGCCGTCCAGCGACAGCTCGCCGATGAAAACCTTGCTTTCCAGCTTTTCGGGCTCCAGAATTCTGCCGCAGGTCATGAGGCCTACGGCAATAGGCAGATCAAGGCCGCTGCCCTCCTTGCGCAAATCAGCGGGCGCCAGGTTTACCGTAATCCGCGTCATCGGGAAGGGATAATCGGAATTACGCAGCGCCGCCTTCACGCGCTCCTTGGACTCACGCACAGCCATCGCCGGCAGTCCCACCAGATCAAAGCCGGGCAGGCCGTTGCTCACGTCTACCTCCACCAAAATCTGTACACCATCAATACCACAAGTTGTTTCGCCAAGAATCTGTGCAAACATTATCAACACTCCGTTTCTTTTAAAAGCAGTGCGGCCAATGCCTGATGCTGATAGCCGCAGTGCCTTCAATGATAATTTCTACTACATCAAAGGAAAGCACCGGCGGCTGCTCCAGCAGACCTCTGCATTGGAGATAATATTCAGCGCAACGATGAATTTTTCTTTGCTTTGCCGGTGTCACGGCCTCTATCGGTCTGCCGAACCGGGTAGAAGCACGTGTCTTGACCTCTATGAAGCTTATACAGCCACTTTTTTCAACAATAATATCAATTTCACCATAACGGTGACAGCGAAAGTTGCGGGTCAATATTTTATAACCCATATTTTGCAGATAGCGGCAGGCAAAATCTTCGCCGTATTTCCCAAGACTACTCCTCGACGGGGTACTCATAGTTATCAGCCTGCGGAGCATAGAGGATATTTTCCTCAGCAGCAACCGGCGGCAGCTGCATGCTCTTCACAGGCTCAAAGCTGCGGCGGTGCCAGCGTGTGGCTCCCTGCTCGCTCACAGCCTGCATATGTGTGCCGCTGCCATAGCCCTTGTTATGCGCAAAGCCGTAGGCAGGATAAACAAGATCAAGGCGCTCCATGATGCGGTCACGGGTAACCTTCGCAATAATGGAAGCAGCGGCAATAGAAGCGCTCAGCGCATCACCGTGCACCACAGATTCAATCTTCATACCGGGAACCTTCACCGGCATTGCGTCAATCAGCGCTGCCTGCGGCTTGCAGTGCAGGTTTTCCAGCACCTGCGCCATGCCCTGCTGCGTTGCGACATAGATATTCAGCTCATCAATATTGCTGACGCTGACGATGTTCACCTCGATATCCAGCGCCTTGGCCATAACCTCGTTATACAGCATATCGCGCTTAGCAGCGGAAAGCTGCTTGGAATCGTTCAGTCCGCTGATAAACACATCCTTGGGAAAAATAACGGCAGCGATAACCAGCGGTCCTGCCAAAGGTCCGCGTCCTGCTTCATCTACGCCGGCAATCAGCTCGCAGCCTTCGGCGTACAGCTCGCGTTCCAATTTCAGCATCGCCGTGAAGCGCTCCTTCTCCGCCGCCGCCTTCTCCAGACGCTTGTTGTACGCCGCCAGCAGCTTTTGTACTCCCTTGCGCTCGTCTGCCGCCAGCGTCGCCAGCTGCTCCGCCGTCGGCTCGCCTGTCAGCAGCTCCTTGATTTCGGTAATATTCATCTTCTGTATCCCCCTTAACTTTTATTTCTGCATAAAGAAAAACCGCCTTACGGCGGTTTTTATGGCACGACAAATCAAGGCTCGTCGATTGTAAACCGCCCTAAACGTCCTGCTCGGAAGTCTCTGAGTACAAGCTGAATAACCTTATCAAGGTCCAGCAGTCCACCAGACTTCAGACAACCTCTGGCAACGGCAATCTTCGCCATAACGGCGTTGACATCATCACCCTGCTCGAGGCTTACTGCATATTTAGTTTGCAAATCCTGAGGATATTTGCGTATCAACAGATCAAGCAGCAGCTCTACGGCCTGCTCCCTGTCGAATACATCCTCCTTGATGGCACCGGTAACAGCAAGCGCAAAGCCCACTGACGGGTCCTCAAACTTAGGCCACAGCACACCCGGCGTATCCAAAAGCTCTAAGCCCTTGGCAATCGTTACCCACTGCTGTCCGCGTGTTACACCCGGCTTATCGGCAGCCATTACCTTGTTCCTGCCTACGAGGCGGTTAATCAGGGTAGACTTGCCGACGTTCGGAATACCTACAATCATAACGCGGACGGGACGGTTGCGCACGCCCTTCTTCAGCCATTTATCAATCACCGGCTTGGCAGCCAGCTGAACTGCACTGATAAGCTGCTTAACGCCCTTACCGGTAGCGCAGTCAATCTTGCACACAGGCAGACCGCTGTGCTTGATTTTTTCCAGCCACAGGTCAGTCTGGGCCTTGTCTGCCATATCAATCTTGTTCAGTGCGATAACCTTCGGCTTGCTGCCAAGGATATCCTGCAGCATGGGGTTGGTACTGGAGCGCGGAATACGTGCGTCCAGCATCTCCACCACAACGTCAACCAGCTTAATCTGGCTTTCCATCATGCGCTTCGCCTTGGTCATATGGCCGGGGAACCACTGAATCTTAAAGTCCTCCAGCATCATTCGCCCATACCCGTATCAGCCTTCAGCACGCGCATCTTGTCCAGCGGCCAGAAGGCAACCAGCGCACGTCCCTTAACCAGCTTCAGCGGCACAAAGCCAACATCGGCAAAACGGCTGTCCTCAGAGTTATTACGGTTATCACCCAATACAAAGATGGTGTCCTTGGGAACAACTACCTTGCGGTAATCGGAAATATTTTTGCCCTTCGGGTCATTGTGGTAGATATAGGTTTCGTTCAGTTGCTTGCCGTTAACGAATACCTTGCCCTGCTGCATCTCCACAGTGTCACCGCCAACTGCGATAACACGCTTGATAAAGTCACGACTCTGATCCTTGGGGAAGCGGAAAACTACGATTTCGCCCTTCTTAGGATCGGTAACAAAGTAGCTCAGCTTATCAACGACAAGACGCTCATGATTTACCAGAGTAGGATACATAGAGGAGCCTTCTACCATATAAGGCTCTACCAAAAAGGTGCGGATGCAGAATGCCAGTGCAACCGCAATAATAATCGAAACAAGCCAGTCACTGGCAGAATCCTGCCAGGAGGTTTCACTTTTCTTGCTCAACTAATGAGCCTCCTCTCTATCGCCGGCACAGGCCGGATTTTTAACTACAATAATATAGATATATTGTAGCATAGATTACAGCTTCAGTTATGACATAATTGTAAAATTGCTTTATTTTAAAGCATAAATGCTTCATAACGTAATAAAAGGGACCGTACTACTACAGTCCCTTTTACTATAAACAAAGATTGATTAGCGTTTTTCTCTGATACGAGCAGCTTTACCAGTCAGTTTGCGCAGATAATACAGTTTAGCACGGCGAACGATACCAACGCGTGCTACAACGATTTTCTCAATACGCGGGCTGTGAACCGGGAAAGTTCTTTCTACACCAATGCCGTAAGAAATACGACGAACGGTGAAGTTTTCACGAACGCCGGAGCCACTGCGGGAAATTACAACGCCTTCAAACAGCTGAACGCGCTCGCGGGTACCCTCGACGATTTTGCAATAAACTTTAACGGTGTCGCCTGCTTTAAACTCAGGGATGTCGGAACGAAGTTGTTCTTGTTCCAGTACTTCAATAATGTTCATAGTTTCCTCCTAAATCATAGACGTTCATGTGCGAACTCCACAGCGGACCGTCCGTATTACACAACGTAAATTGTATCATAGACAAACAATTTATGCAAGAGAAAAGTGTATAATTTCTTGCATTTTTCTTTAATTTTTTTCCACCAGGCCTCGCCTGCAAGCCTGTCCAGAATAATGGCTGCGGCACTGCGCACGCAAAGATGATTATAGTCACAGGGGCCGTAAACAGGCTCCAGAATATAATCAAATTTGGCCATAGTTTCCGCCTCGATGCCAAAGCCTGTGCCGAACAAAAGCAGCACCGGTCTGTCACCCTCCTGCAGCTGCTTGCGCATAAAGCTGTAGGAAACGGTGTTGGGATAAATGCGTGCATCCGTAGTGACAACGTAAGGCTGCTTGCCTGTGCGCTCTACAATCGTCTGCACCGCGCTGGCGATATCAGGCTGCCACAGCACGCGGCTCAGCGCGTCGGCACGGTCGGGGTTATACACCTTGCCATAGCCCTCCTGCCAGTAGGAAAGTATCTTGTCGATAATCTGCTTCTGGACCTCCAGCGGGTGGATGATGTAATAGCCCTGCACGTTATAAGTGCGGCAGGTACGCGAAATATCGTGGATATCAAAGTTAGTCACCGCGCCGGCGATAACGTTCATGCGCTTGTTATAGATAGGATAATGGACCAGGCCAACATATAAATCAGCCATTCGCCTCATCCTCCTTCACCTCAGCGCTTGCGCGTTTTTCCTGCTCGGCAGCTATTTCGGCACGCAGCTCATCATAGAAGCGGCGCTCCGATTTTTTCATTTTATAGGGCAAGCGGCCTGTCAAAAGCTCCTTCTGCTCCGCACTCAAAAGGTCGGGACGCAGAGCGAGCGTTGCCTTGAGCGACTGCTTCAGGCGCCAGCTGTTAATCAGCGCATGGTTGCCGCTGCGCAGCACCTCAGGCACCTCCAGGCCCTCAAAGTTCACCGGACGGGTGTACTGCGGGTATTCCAGAAGACCGGTGCTGAAGGAATCCTCCTCCGCACTTTCAATCTTGCCCAGTACGCCGGGAATAAAGCGGGAAATTGCATCCATCACGATGATGGCAGGCATTTCGCCGCCGGTGAGCACATAATCGCCGATAGACAGCTTTTCATCTACCCAATGGAAGATGCGCTCGTCAAAGCCCTCATAATGACCGCAGACGAAGATAAAATCCTGTCCGCTGTGGGCATATTCCTCAACGATGCTCTGTTTGAGCGTGCGTCCACCCGGGCACATCGCAATAACACGGGCGTTCGGCAGCTGCTCCTTCGCCTTGCGGATGGCAGCCACCATCGGCTCCGGCTTCAGCACCATGCCTGCACCGCCGCCGAAGGGAGAATCATCCACCGTGCGATGCACGTCATGCGTAAAATCGCGCGGATTGATGCAGCTCACCTCAATCAGGCCCTTGGAAGCAGCGCGCTGCAGAATACTGTGGCTCGCAGCCTGCTCAATCTGTTCGGGAAATAAGGTTACAAATAAAAACTTCATTCTGCCTCAACCCACTCAGGCAGCTCCACGACAATGCGCTTTTCTGCCAGATTGATTTCCTTGACATATTTCTTCAGTGCCGGCAGCAGGTAATCCTTCTGTCCGGGGACAGCGATAACATAAACATCATTGCTGCCTGTGCTCAGTGCGTCCTTGAAGGTGCCGATTTGCTCGCCCTGCTCGTCATAAACAGGCAGGCCGATGAGGTCGGCAACATAGAAGCGTCCTTCCTCCAGCTCCGGCAGGTCCTCAGCGTTAATGCTTACCTCCATGCCACGCAGCAGCTCGGACTCGTTCATGCTTTTGATTTCGGCAGTAGTCACCAGCACCATTCTTTTATGAAAGCGTGCTGCTTTAACGGTCAGCTTACGACCGTCCGGCAGCAGCAGATAATCCAGGTCTAAAAATTGTTCCGGCTTATCGGTTAACGGCAATATACGAATATCGCCCCGCACACCGTGCGGAGCGACAATTTTGCCAATAACTATTTGGTTTTTCATGGATTATTCGCGGAAAGCGATAATCTTACCGTCTTCGGTAAGGATTTCTGCGCCCATCAGGGTATCGATATTGGTGCCTACAGTAATTTCTACAGTACGCTCCAGGGTACCATGACCAATTTCAGCGCCCAGCTCCAGAGCTTCCGCTCTTTTCAGCTTAGCCTCTGCTTCTTGTTTAGCAGCAGTACGCTTATTTCTTTCGATGTCAATTTGTTCGCGCAAAGCCGGAAGCACGCTCAAATCGCTGGCAGCCTGATGCAATGCTTTTTTAGCCTGGAACTCGAATTGCTCCAGATCAAGCTCCATATTCTTTATGGTATTTTGGAGATCTCCAACAATTTTCAACTTTAAATCTTCAGTAACTTTTGCTTTAACAGCGACGGGAACCCTAACGATCATTTTATCCATAGCGATATACCATCCTCAATCAAATAATTTCGACAATGACTTTCACATTTTCACGGGTTGCTACTGCTTTCATAACAGTTCTGATAGCTTTTGCGATACGGCCCTGTTTTCCAATAACCTTACCCATATCTTCAGAAGCAACATGGAGGCGAAGCACCGTTGTTGTACCGGTGGTCTCCTCCTCCACTACTACTGCAGAGGGATCATTTACAAGAGATTTGGCCATAACTTCTACCAATTCCTTCATGTAGATCACGCCCCCTCAAATTATTTTGCTGCTTTAGCTTCAGCAAATTTTTTCATGATACCATCCTTGCTGAACAGGTTTTTAACGGTATCGGTCGGTTGAGCGCCTTTGTTCATCCAGTCGATAGCTTTCTCAGCATCGATTTTTACGCTAGCCGGTTGAACGGTGGAATCGTAGTAACCGATAGATTCGATGAAACGACCATCACGAGGAGAACGAGCGTCTGCAACAACAATACGATAGAAAGGAGCTTTTTTAGCACCCATACGTTTTAAACGGATTTTAACTGCCATGTTGATTTTCACCTCCTTAAATTAATATCTCACAACATGGAACTTTCTTTATTATCTGCCAAACGGCAGCTTGAAGCCACCTTTGGAAGCAAACTTTGCCATACCCTGCATACGCTTCATCATCTTCTTGCTTTCTTCGAAGTTCTTCAGAAGCTTGTTGACATCCTGTACACGCATGCCGCAGCCTGCAGCGATACGTTTACGACGGCTGCCGTTGATGATTTCGGGTTTTTGTCTTTCCTTCTTGGTCATGGAGCGGATGATTGCTTCGATGCGGTCGAATTCCTTTTCGTCCACATTAGCTTCCTTCAGCTTCTGGCTGATGCCGCCCATGCCGGGGATTAAGCCTAAGATGGTTTCTAGAGAACCCAGCTTTTTAACCTGCTGCATCTGGTCCAGGAACTGCTCTAAGGTGAATTCATCCTTACGCAGCTTTTTCTCCATCTCCAATGCCTTGGCGAGGTCTGTTGTAGACTGGATTTTTTCTACCAGAGTCAGGATATCGCCCATGCCCAGGATACGGGAAGCCATACGATCCGGATGGAAAGGCTCCAGAGTGTCCAGCTTTTCGCCCAAACCGATCAGCTTAACCGGCTTGCCGGTAACAGCCTTTACGGAAAGCACCGCACCACCGCGGGCATCGCCATCAAGCTTGGTAACAATCAGGCCGTCAATGCCCAATTCCTTGTCAAAGCTCTCGGCAACGGTTACTGCATCCTGACCGGTCATAGCATCTACAACCAGCAGAATTTCCTGAGGATGAACAGCGCCCTTAATGTTGCGCAGCTCCTCCATCAGCTCTTCATTTATATGTAAGCGGCCTGCGGTATCGATGATTACCGTATCGCATGCCAGGCTATGCGCCTTTTCCATGGCCTTTTTGGCAATTTCTACAGGAGAAACCTTGTCGCCCAAAGTAAATACCGGCACATTCAGCTGCTCGCCCAAAACCTGCAGCTGGGTAATAGCAGCAGGACGGTAAACGTCGCCTGCAACCAGAAGCGGTTTTTTGTGCTTACGCTTCAGGTAATTGGCCAGCTTGCCGGCGGTAGTAGTTTTACCTGCGCCCTGCAGACCAACCAGCATGATAACTGTCGGCGGTTTGGGAGCAACAGTGAGCTTGCTTTGGGTACCGCCCAAAAGCTCAATCAGCTCTTCATTAACTATCTTGATAATCTGCTGATGCGGATTCAGGCCTTCACCGATTGCTTCACCAACAGCGCGTTCTTTAACCTTGGCTACAAAGTCCTTAACAACCTTGAAGTTAACGTCGGCCTCCAAAAGCGCCATACGCACTTCGCGCATAGGAGCCTTTAAATCTTCCTCAGTCAGCTTGCCGTTGCCACGGAACATCTTTAATGCATTTTGTAATCTTTCAGATAAACTTTCAAATGCCATTCTATCTACCTACCTTCACTGCAAAGCTCTTTCAGCATTTGCACGGCCTCGTCTTTTTTTGCCTCATCCGGAGTTGCCAGCAAATCTATTGCCTGCTGCAGCTTAGCATGCAGCTCCTCCTCGCGGCTCAGCACCTTCAGTGATGCTTCATATCGTTCTAGCAGCTGCTCAACACGCTTGAGCAGGTCGTGGACAGCCTGACGCGAAACGCCCAGCTCCTCCGAAATCTCACTCAGAGACAAGTCGTCATAGAAATACAGTCCCAGGCATTGCTTCTGCTTAGCTGTCAGAAGACCGCCGTAAATATCAAAGAGCCTGCCTAAGCGCATACGCTGCGCAAAAATTTCTTCTGCTGACATTTTTATCCCTCTCGAAATTTAGTCGACTATGTAAGTATAAAGCATAAAGCGATGCTTGTCAAGTATTTTTACTTGTCACCTTTAAAAAATTTTCTAAGCCTCTTTTTCTTCCTTCAGCCATTGCCAAATCAGCGGCGCTGCGTAATTCCCCATCGCCTCATACGTCTGGGATTTGGGATGAATGCCGTCAACGTAGGCCTTAAACCTTGCTCCGGCATCCATGCCGATAGCAGGCTGCAGGTCTAATATAAAGGCCTTGCCGCCGCAGATATGCTCTGCCTCCTGCCGCAGGTTCAGCAGCTGACGGTTGAGCGCCTGCTCTGTACTGATGAACGGCAGCACTACGCACAGGCTGTAGTGCTTTTCTTCGCACCACTCCAGCACACGCTTGTAATCGCGGCTGATGTCCTCAATACGGCGCCCCTGCAGAATGTCGTTGGCACCGCCAAGGAAGATAATGTGATGCACATATTCAGGCAGCGAGTACTGGCGCATGCGGTAGATGATATCGTCACAGCAGTCGCCGCAGACGCCGTAGTTGAGCATTTTAATCTGCGTCAGCTTTTCCACCTGAGCGGTCCAGGAATAACGTGGGCCGAAGGGAAAGCCCTGCACCAGAGAATCGCCGTAACAGGCAACGTATTTCATGATAATCGCTCCTCACGTTGGTTTTTTACATATTATTATAGCATAGATGGCGGAGGAAGAGTAAAGGCGTTCTACGGTAGTCAAGTAGAACGCCTTATAATGCTGTGCTATTATGCAGATAGCTTGGATAAATTATTTTCATGATTCATAGCAGTATTCTCACCCGCTTTACATATCTATCACATCAATACCAAGTTTTCTAATTTCTTCTATTAACTCATCCTTATTTAAGGTTCCATCCTCAAATGCCCGCTGCATATTTTTGCCGAATGAAATAGCTGGCTTGGAAAAATTTTTATACAGATTGCTAAGTTCAACTGGTTGCCAACCACATAAAGGCCATTTACGACTGCTATTTGAAAAGTCACTATATAGTTGTAAAAATGTTTTAAACTGCTGCTCCGTCAAGCATACACCAACTTCTTGCAAATCTTTTAATACAAAATCTATTTGCATATTTATCTCGGTATACAGCACTGCACTATTAATATATTGCTCTATCAACCTAAGTATTTTCTCGGACTCGTCTACGTTCTGGTATTCTTCCAGCTCTTTCTTTTCCCATGCCCGCTTAGCATATGAGTAGGCAAATTTTTCACTATCATGCCAAAAGATAAAGTCTTTTAATAGCTTGCCCGCAATCTTCTCTCCATTAATATCTTGATTTACGGATTTGTTGTCAACGCTAAGGTTTTCGACAAACAGCTTTAACGCAGCTCCTTCAGCAGAACGCCAAAGCATCCCCGGCTCGTCCCATGAAAGCAGTTCATCCCTATCCAAAACGCATAATGGATGATTTAATTGCTTATCAGCAAGCCGATAATAAGAGTCGAACCTTGAATATCCTTTTTTATAAAGCTTTTTATTCAGAATAAAACGTCTGGCGGCACTGCCACGTTCTTCAGCCTCATATAGCTCATCTATCTCCAACACAAAATAGTTATGTGCCTCATATCTGGCCACTTCCGAAAAAAACAGAAAATCCTTTTTCAGGATCTGCTTTTTTGAGATTTTTTCCTTTTCAAGTATTTTAAATATATCCCATGCATCGTCAAGGATAATAGCGCCATACAAATTGGAAAAAGCATTATAGTATTTCTGAAGCAGATTAATATTTGCTCTGCCATTTTCAGTAGCTGTATCAAGACGTCCCTTTGTTTCTATAGCAAGAAGCTGATATTTTTTGTTCAAAGCTGTCTTTGAGGAAGGCTTCGGTAATGATTTGCCAGACATATTATTCCTCCTTCTCAAATCTGTCTATATTCATATTTATTCGCTGGCGGAATAAAATTTCCTGCCGAAAATGATTTGAAAAACGTGACTGCAGTTACATTCAATCTGCCTGAAAAATGAGTTTAGAATAAAACTCAGCCTTAAATAAATGCGCACCCGTATAGCGGGTAGTTCTGTGTGAAAAACTATCTCAATTCTCTGAAATGAAATTCGATAGCAATCATGGGATAAAGCTATAAACAAAAAATCTGCGCAAGCACACAGCCTGCGCAGATTCGCCAAAACACGAAAGGTTAAACCTTAATTCACTAAGATACCTTATTTAACTTCAATAACGATTTCCTGACCATGCGGAATATTAGGATTCATAGCATCCTTCAGCTCCTCCGGAGTTACACCCAAATCCACATTATCCCTAACCTCTACCTGAAAATCAGTACCGGCCGGATAGTTGATATTGCTGCCCTTCATAAAAAGACCGCCCACCAGGCTAACCGCAGCAGCAACAGCCACAGCACCGCCATCGGTTTTGCCCTTGCCTTCAAGGCCTTTTCTCAACGGAACGCTTACATTGTTCAACGTCTTGATTTCCTTGCCTGCAATACGCAGTACACCCTTTCTGCCAAAGCCGCCTGCCTTCTGCACTTCATATACATAACCCATGCCGATAGTACCTTTGGGAATAACTACAACTCCGTTAATTATCAGGTTTTCTGTAGTTTTGAACTCCACCTGCTGATTTTTCTTGTGAGTTTTAGAGTTAGCAGGCTCAATGAGCTCAACGTTAAGCATAGTTTTTTTAGGGATATAAATATGTCCAGGCATAACATTGGCAATTGTTAACTTTTGAGCAGCGGCCTGCTCCTCTTTTTTCTGCAGCGCAAGTCTTTCCTTAAAAGTCAGCTTCGAAGGATCTGCCTCCTTAGCAGGCATTTCTTCTTCTGCAAACGGGTCGTACTTTTCATCCACATTTACATAGCTGCTTGACGGAGCAGCATAAGCCATCGGCAGGGTCAAGCCATTAGCCATCATAATTGCGCTGAGGATTGCTGCCGCAAATTTTCCTGTTGTTCTCATTTTCAAACACCTTCCCTTCAATAATTAGGATATCTGTAATACCATCATGCCCGGCATTACAGATATCAGGGTAAAATAAAAGCCATTTTTGCGAACATCTCGCGTTGCCGAAGCTTTTTGACTTCTGCTTTAATATAAGCTTACCATATAAATTAGACAATATCTGTCTATCCTGATTTACTTTTATAAAATTTTTATAAATTATTTTGCACAACATCATTTTTATCGAACTATTGTTTTTGTTCTTTGCCTATGTTATAATTACTTTAGTTGCATGGGTAGCCGCAATTTTGCGGAGCTTATGCCTGGTCGTGCGGACCAGTGGCGCCTGTCGAGCTTTCGGCAGGCGCTTTTTTACATCTGCTCTCTTATATATTTTTGCTCTACTTTATGCTATAATCAAAGGAGGAAACATATGAAAAAGCAAATCTCTAATCTTGACAAGCTAACTCTTTCCAACGATTTTCTTTTCAAGCACGTCATGCTCAGAAAGCGCATCTGCAAGCATATTCTGGAAGAACTTTTCCACACCAAAATTGCAGATATCACCTATCTTGAAGCAGAACAGACGCTTGATGTTTATCCTGACAGCCACGGTATTCGTCTGGATGTCAGAATTGCTGACGACACCGACACGCATTATAATCTGGAAATGCAGGTAAAGAACCCTGTCAGCCGTACCGGCGAATTTCAACTTCCCAAGCGTACTCGCTACTATCAAGCTATGTTGGATACCGATATGCTGCAAAAAGGCCAGGATTATGATGAACTTTCCCCTACCTATATAATCTTCTTCTGCCTGTTTGACTTCTTCGAGGATTCCCAGCGTATTTATACCTTTAAAAGACGTTGTTTGGAAAACATGGAGATTGAACTGGCAGATGAAGCTGCTATTATGTTTCTCAATACACTAGGCACTAAAGGCGATGTATCTCCGGATATTCAAAGCCTGTTTGACTACATCAACAGTAATACAGTTACCAGTAATTTCACGCGCGAGGTCGCCGATACGATTACGGAAATCAAGAATGATAAGAAAGTGAGGGATTCCTATATGACTTACGAAATGCGTATGAAGGATATTCGCGAAGAATCTCTTGCCGAAGGTGAAGCTAAAGGTGAAGCCAAAGAAAAACTTAGAGTTGCTAAACTTATGCTGGCTAAGGGTTGTTATTCTCTGCAAGAAATAGTTGAACTTTCCGGGTTGTCTATTGATAACATAGAAAAGCTGAAGAATGATATGCATATAGAAAAGCAGGCTTGATAAGAAAGTGAGGGATTCCTATATGACTTACGAAATGCGTATGAAAGATATTCGCGAAGAATCTCTTGCCGAAGGTGAAGCTAAACAAAAACTTAGAGTTGCTACGCTCATGCTGGCTAAGGGCTGTTATTCTCTGCAAGAAATCTCTGAACTTACCAAGTTATCCATAGAGGATATAGAAAAATTAGAAAAAGAAATGCACGCAACAGAATAAGCTTGATAAAATATCTCTGCACAAAAAAAGCATCGTAAGCTACCTCAATAGCCTACGATGCTTTTGCTTTCAGCCTTATTTGCTGTGGTGGCAGTGACCGCTGGTCTCGCCATTCATGATTTTGCGGAAAACTTCATGCGCTTCGTCTGCGCTCTTGCCGCTTTCCAGTGCTTTTTTCATATGCACCATGGCAGTGCGATACTTAGCATGTGCTTCATCCTGCGGAATGGACTCAATGTCCATCGGGTTGAACTCCATTACCTTTTTGAAGATAGCATGGATTTCGTCGCTGGATTTACCTGCCTTTTTAGCAGCCTCTACGTGCTTCATAGCGCTTTCATAACGATGCTTGCCGTGCGGATCAGTCGGAATTTCAAATTTCGGATGCATATTATTCACCTCGCTTCCTTTGATTACAACCATAATATACACTATATTGCCGCTATAAGGTCAAGCGTATATTTATATTTTCTCACCTGAAACTAGCTCTCTTTTGCAGTCGGATGCAACCGCTCAGCGATAATTTTGTTGAACTGCTGCTGCCAAGAGGCCAGCATAGAAGCCAAAGTGCCTTCATTTATAATCTCAGCTTCAACATTATATTGTTCTGCAATAGCCTGCAGCAGCTTCTGCCCTGCCAGCTGCATTTCTTTAGCGCTGATAAGCTCCCACAAATGCTGGTCTAACAGGTGCGCATAGAGCGAAGTATATACCAGCATTATATCTTCTTTAGCCAGCTTTTCGGCTGCCAGCAGATATTCCGGCTTTACTACCGCAGCATCCTGCGCGCTGTATGCCTGCCACATATCGCCCGGCTTGATGTCAAAGCGTTTGAGGCGGCGGAATACGTCATGCTGCTTCGCCGGAGTGAGGCCGGATTGCTTGGCCAGCGCTTTTTTTACTGCGTTCTTCACGGTCTTGCCGATAAGCTCGCCCAACTTGGAGTGCTTGCCTGCTCCCTCCATGTACAGCTCACTCGCACTGTTGGCGATGATAATCGTCTGATCCGTGCCGGAGCCTGTAGCAATACCGTTGGAGTATTTGCTGCCCTCCAGCAGCTCCTGAATGGCAGCGGTCTTGGCCTCGGTGCAAGTCACCAGAGCGCGCGCCATTGTGCCTTCCGGCATGTCGCAGTCCAACAGCAGCATAATGTTGATGGTACCATACTTCACAGGCTTGGGCTGCGGCTTATAGTAATCCGCGGGGTCACCTGCACGGCCACCGTTTGTTTCAATGCCGCCGGTCACGATGGCGGTCACGGTAAGCTCCTTAAAGCTCATGGTTTCTACCACGGCGTTTTCCATGCTGGCCGCTGTGCCCATGCCGCTCACCTTGTCAGGGTCAAGCGCCAGGCGCTTGGATACAAGGCGCATATGCTCCACATAGGTGTCCGCCAGCATTTCGCAGGGCATGCCGGCTCCCTGCTTGGCATCATAATTATATACGGCAGTGTAATCATCATGGTAACCGCCGTTATAAAGTGAGGTGCTTAAGATTTTGCGCGCTCCTGAAAAATAGATAACGATGCTTTTATCGTAAAAATAAACCTTATCTCCTGTCGACAAGGTACATAAATGTTCCGACATAATCAGCCTCCTTTGATTTTTATTGTTATTATAAGCTATATAGTAATAGTATGGTCAAGAGCTTTATAGGTGAAAACAGCTCCGAATGCACTGCGCATGCCGGAGCTGTTTTTTTAAGTTTTTGAGGTTGCCGCAGCGCTGCCATGGCAGCACCGCAGCTGAGTATGAAAAATATGAGAGAGCTGAAATTAAGATTAGAAGGTAACCTGCATACCAAGTACAAAGCTGCGGCCCGGCATGGAATACCAGTCACCGGGACGGCCGGTTGCATAAATAACGTGGGTACGCTCGGAATACATCTTGTCAAACAGGTTGTTGACCTTAGCGTAGATATTGATATTCTTTGTAGGTGCATAGCTTGCACTCATATTAAAGATAGCATAATCATCTGCCGGCCAGCCGTTCGGGTAATTCGGATTTACACGACGGAAGAAGTAGTAGCCGTCCAATCCTGCCTTAACCTTGGCATAGTCGTAGTATACGGCGAAGGTAGCCAAATCCTTCGGGGAATAACCATAGCTATAGGTATCCTCATCTTCGTACTGGTAAAGATGTCCCCAGCCGATATTGGCATTCCAGTGCTCACCCAGCTGTGTCATAAACTGTGCGTTCCAGCCACGCGACATGCCTCTGGTGTTAACATAGCCGGCAGCGGTAAGACCTATACCGCGTTCAGTTTTGGTTTCAAACCAGTTGAAGGTAAAGATATTATAGTCATCAAAGCTCTTGCTGTAGCCGATGGTAGAAGTACGGCCGTAAGCAGGCTTCAAGGATGCGTTACCATATTGTCTGTTAGTCAGCTGATACATGCTCGGCAGAATAAAGAAATCACTGCGACCTGCATAAATGATATCCTTATCGGTAATATCCCAGCTCAGCTTGTAGCTCTTGGAGGTGTGGCTTTCCAAAGTTGCACCTGTCTGACCGCTGTTGCTGGGGCGATCATAGCGCAAGCCGCCGGACAAAGTTACATGCGGAATGATTTTCCAGTCATCCTGCACATAATAAGAAGTGTTCTTCATCTTGAAGTTTGCAGCCTTACCGCTTGTGCCAACCAACGCTTTAGCAGCGTTGTCCTTGCCGTGAGCATAATCTACGCCGAAAACTACGTTATGTCTGTTGGTGAGATATGTTACCTGATCACTGATAAAGTCATAGGTATAATCGGCATCGGCATTGAACAGAGTGTGATTATTCTGCGCATACTGACCTTCGGTGTTGCTACGGCGATAGGTAAAGCTGTTGCTCCACTTATCCGACAAGGTTAAATCATCCTTGAAGGTAATGGAGTCGTTTTTATAATCGCCCCTATAGTTGTTATGGTAAATATAATCATAGCCGTTAAAATCGGATTTAGTCCTGTCATAGCTCAGGCTCAGCTTATGATCCGCGGTAATATCATAATTTACCTTCAGGCCGACAGATTTGCTGTCAATATCGCTCTGCCATTTTTTACCGGAGCCATCCTTAAAGTCACCGCTGTGCTTATCATCATAATAAACATGGTATCCTACCTTGCCCTGACGGCCTTGGGTATTCAGCTTATATTGTCTGGTGCTGAAATTGCCGGCAGAAACATCAATGCTGGTTTTGTTATCGTTGATTTTACGGGTAATGATATTGATAACACCGCCCTTAGCACCGCTGCCGTAAAGCGTACCGGCACCGCCGCGCAGTACTTCAACGCGTTCGATATTATCTGTATTATTGGTCAATGCCGCAAAGAAGTAACCGGAATCACTGCCCTGAAATTCGTTCACACGGACACCGTCAACCAGAACGACAACTTCCTTGCTGCCGTTGATACGGATACCGCTCATGTTGGCGTTCATACCGCCGTTGCCGCCGTAGTTCATGAACTGTACGCCGGGAACGGTACGCAATACTTCTTCCACGCTGCTCATATGCATCTGCTCGATATCCTTACGCGTAATAACGCTGATATCGGCCTTAGCTTCGGTGATTTTGGTTGGGATACGGCTTGCGGTTACAACCATAGAGTCAAGCGTAAACTCCATAGTATCCGCATCATCTGCCGTAGCATCGGCAGCAAAAGCATAACCGGCAAAGCTCATAGCCATTATGGAGCTTGCTGCTGCCAGACAAAATTTCTTTTTATAAGATTTTCTCATCATAGATATACCTTCTCAATAATCAAAAAATTATTTGCTCCAGATTTTTTCCATCAGAGCGGAATAATGCGTATCCAGATGTGCCTTCAGCTGGTCAACCAGGGCAAATACCAATGCCGGGTCGAATTTATCGTCGCCTGCGGGAATACTGAAGGTAAGAATTACGTTGCCCTGCGGATTGATGCTGTATTTAAGCATGTTGAATTCGTTGTTAAGCTCGTTCAGATAGCTTAAGGTTGCAGCCTTCTTTTCCTCGGTAAGAGTTACCAGATGTGCCTGCAGATAGGTGTAAACGGAATTGTTTACCACGATAAACAGGGGCAAGGTCTGGCCTTCAACCAGCAGTCTGGTGTTGACGAGCAGGTTTGCCTCGTTAATCTGCAGATATTGCAGACCGCTGATTTCATGCGCATCGGCAAATTCCTTTAAAGCGGTGAGCTTCTTCATTGCCAAGGTTTCTTCTGCCTTTTCTGCTGCAGTGGTTGCTTCTGCTGTTTCTTCCTTAACTTCGGTATCTTTAATTTCTTCAGCCATTATTTTCTATCTCCTGTCACTGATTGTTTTATAGCTGGCAGGGGCTTAGCGCCCCCGCCTGTAAAATTATTTTAGAAAGTGAATCTCAAGCCTGCGTTAACCTTCCAATCCTGCTTGTAATCACCTGTCAAGGTCTTGGTTACATCACCATAGAAGGAAACCTTATCGCTCAGATCATAGGTACCGCCGACAGTCAGGTCACACCAGGTACCATCGAGGTTGAACTCTCTGGTCATGGTTGCGGAGCTGTCGCTAAAGTGAGTATCTACGTCACCGGCAAATTCATGGGACAGGCTCAGACGAGCAAAGTATCTGCCATGCTCACTTGCCTGACCTGCTTCAATACCCAGTCTGCCGACAATGCTGGTGAAGGCATCCTGAGAGATATGGCCTTCCAGAGTGCCGGTGCTGTCAAAGTCGCTGCTGCCCAGTCTGCCGATAGTCAGCTGTGCCTGAGGCTCGAAGTAGCCTGCTGCTTCACTGCCGAAGCGCTTGCTGTACTGGCCGGAGAAGCTGAAGCCGTTGGCCTTGTAGTCACCCTTAACGGTTCTGCCAAGAATATCCTTGGTTTCGAAATCATTGGAAACTCTGCCAACCTTAGCAGTCAAATCAATGAATTCGTTATTGCTGATTTCCTTACTGCCGTAGAGGCCCAGAGTATAGGTCTTGGTGTCGCCGCTGCCTGCATAGTAGGAATCATCGCCGGTCATGTAGTCAAAAGCTACGCCGACATTCCAGCCGTTAGCCAAGGTCTTGTCGTAGCCTACCTGACCTGCCCAGTAGCTGTTCTTGAAGGAAGTGTTGTTGCCGGTATATTTATTCTGGCCACCCCAGGTTCTTGCCCAAACGCCCTGATTATCTTCGCCGTATGCACCGGCACGAGCTCTGTAGGTGTCGGTTGCAGCATTACGCCAGCCAACCATACCGCTCATAATAGCAGCACGGGTATCCTTACTTACCGCATCCTCATCGTACAGCAGCTTAATGCTCTGCTCTGCGGAATCCAGCTTGTAGGAGCCGTTGTTGCCGTCCCATTCAATCTGGCCGCTCCAGCTTACATTGGAACCGGTAAGACCGCCGCCAAGCTGCAGCTCAGCCTTCAGGTTGCCGGGGTTCTTTTCTGCATCCTTGTAGATGAGCTTGTTGGCCAGTCCCTTGAATGCATCCTCAACGGAATCCTTATCAAAGGTGTTAATGCCGTTGGAGCCGGTTGCCATGATAACCTGGCTGCCGTCCTTAGCATTGTTGATTACAGTGTTGCCTGCTTTATAAACAATCTTCTTGTCGCCTGCTGCACGGGTTTCTGCATCTTCGAATTCATGGTCATAAATAACCCTGATGCTGCCGGACAGAGTGTCAATGGTCAGATTGTTGCTGTCCTTCTGGTAAATCTGGCCTGCGTTATCAGCATTGGTGCCGCCAACCAGGTTGGTAACAAAGCTGCCCTTGAACTGTTCGCCACCCCATACGCTCGGTAATTCACCCTGCTGCTCGTTGGTCCAGAGTGCGCCGTTCTGCAGCCACAGGTTAGCAGCGCCGGTAAAGGTCTTGCTGTCGCCTCTTTGAGATACGGTTTTGCCGCCTTCGGGGAATTGGTTATATACAACACCGGTCAGCTTGGAGTCCTTAGTGGTCAGGCCCAGGTTAACCTCGGTTTCGGTGCAGCAATCTACATAGTTTACTGCGCCTACGGATACAACAACGTTACCGGTAATATCAACCTTATTGTTGCCTGCGCCGATTACCTTGCCTGCTGCATCCTTCACGGTATTCATATTGATAGCACCGCAGGTTGCGTAAATTGCACTGTAGCCGTTTTTCTTATCGGTATCAACAATATTGATTTTGCCGCCGTTAACGTTAATGGTTGCACCGCCAATGTTAGCGAACAAGCCATTGCCTACGCCGGAAATATCTACATTACCGTTGACATTAACAGTACCGCCAACTGCTCCGCCGTAGCCTGCATGTGCATAAATGCCTGCTGCGCCGTATTCGTTGAAGCCGCCGCGCTTGCCGTCCAGCACTACCTTAACATCGCCGTTAACGGTGGTGCTGCCTGCATGGCTGTAAATGCCCATGGTGGAGTTATCGCCCTTAACGTCAATATCTACGTTGGCATCAATGGTCAGATTACCCTTGTCCTGACGGATAGCCTGCGCGCCCTTGCCGCTCTTTTCGCTGTCTAGCTTAATAACCAGCTTGTCAGCCTTAATGGTACTGTTTACATCTACATCCTGAGAAATACCTGCATTACCCTTGCTTGCTTCGGTTACGTTAACGCTCAGAGTTTTGCCGCTTGCATCAACAGCAGTGTCCTTAACAAAGTTCATGCCCTTAGCGCCTTCGCCGCTTACGTTGATTGCAGTATTCTCGGTAAATTTATAGGTGCCGTCCTTAACTACGCCGCCCATTACATATTCCAGGTCCTTCAGTCTTTCACCTGTCAGGGTGGAGTTAAAGGTCTTAGCAGTCTGGTTGTCCGGTTCATCGGCAAATTTGATGTTATCAGTGCCGCTGCCCTTACCGGTTTCTTCGCTGAAGCGGATGTCACCGGTTACCATGGTTACGCTATCACTGGTCAAACCGCCTGCCAGCTTCACATAACCGTTCAGATTACGCTCGCTGCCGTTGGCAGTTGCATAATTCAAATAGGTCAGCTTGCCTGCCAAAGCATTCAAAGCTGCACTGATATCGGTTACGCCCTGATTAGAGGTAATCATGTTAACAACAGAGCCTGCTTCCGCATGCTTGATAACAGTATCGCCTGCAGCATAGCTGGTGCCATCGCCGCCATGAGCATAGATAATGTTGGTAACACCGCTGTAATTATCAATAGTCAGGCTGTTGCTGTCATTTTGATAAATATTGCCTGCAGCTTCGGCAGTTGCACCGCCTGCCAGCTTGTTGACACGGCTGCCCTTGAACTGCTCGCCGCCCCATACGCTCGGCAGAACGCCCTGCTGCTCGTTGGTCCAGGTTGCACCGTTTTGCAGCCACAGATTGGCAGCGCCGGTGAAGGTCTTGCTGTCACCCTTTTGAGATACGGTCTTGCCGCCTTCGGGGAACTGGTTATATACAACGCCGGTCAGTTTGGAGTCCTTAGTGGTCAGGCCAACGTTAACCTCGGTTTCGGTGGAGCAATCTACATAGTTTACCGCACCTACGGAGGTAACAATGTTACCGGTAATATCAACCTTGTTATTGCCTGCGCCAGTTACCTTTCCGTCTGCATCCTTCACAGTGTTTACATTAATCTTGCCGTTAGCTGCATAAATTGCGCTGTAGCCGTTTTTCTTATCGGTATCGACGATATTAATATTGCCGCCGTTAACGTTAATGGTTGCGCCGCCGATGTTAGCAAACAGGCCGTTGCCTACGCCGGAAATATCTACATTACCGTTGACATTAACAGTACCGCCAACTGCTCCGCCGTAGCCTGCATGTGCATAAATGCCTGCTGCGCCGTATTCGTTGAAGCCGCCGCGCTTGCCGTCCAGCACTACCTTAACATCGCCGTTAACGGTGGTGCTGCCTGCATGGCTGTAAATGCCCATGGTGGAGTTATCGCCCTTAACGTCAATATCTACATTGCCGTCAACAGTCAGGCTGCCCTTAGTCTGACGGATACCCTGTGCGCCCTGGCCGCTCTTTGTGCTATCGAGCTTAATAACCAGCTTGTCAGCCTTCACGGTGCTGTTTGCATCTACATCCTGTGCAATGCCTGCATTACCCTTGCTGGCATCGGTTACGTTGACAGTCAGGGTTTTGCCGCTTGCATCAATGGTTGTGCCTTTAACAAGATTCATGCCCTTAGCACCTTCACCGCTTACGTTGATGGAGGTTGCTTCGGTAAATTTATAGCTGCCGTCCTTAACTACGCCGCCCATTACATATTCCAGATCCTTGTCCTTATCACCGGTCAGGGTGGTATTGAAGCTGGTGGAAACTTGCTTCTCCGGAGCGCTCGGAACGGTAATATGCTGAGCACCGCTGCCCTTGCCGTCAGCCTCGTTGAAGAGGATGTCGCCTACGGCCATGGTTACGCTGTCGCTGGTCAGACCACCGGCAATCTTCACTTTACCGTCAAGGTTTCTCTCGCCCTTTGCATAGTTAGTATAGGTCAGCTTGCCTGCCAATGCGTTCAGAGTATCGTTGATAGTTTCTGCATTAATGCTCAGGCCTTTGTTGCTGGTAATCAGGTTAACAGCAGAGCCCTTTTCCGCATGTTTGATAACGGTATCGCCTGCATTGAAGGTTACGCCGTCGCCTGCATGCTCGTAGAAGATATTGGTGTTGCCGCTGTAATTATCAATGGTCAGCGCACCGCTTTCCTTCTGGTAGATGTTGCCCGCAGCTTCTGCGGTTGCACCGCCGGTCAGCTTAGCAACATGGCTGCCGGTGAATTTTTCACCCTGATATACGTTGGCCAGAGTACCCTGCTGCTCGTTGGTCCAGGTTGCACCGTTCTGCAGCCACAGATTTGCTTCGCCGGTAAACAACTTCTTGTTGCCACCCTGAGAAGCTGTCTTGCCGCCTTCAGGGAATTCGTTATAAATAACACCGGTCAGTTGGGAATCTTTAGTGGTCAGGCCCAGGTTTACCAGAGAATATTCATAGCAGTCAACATAGTTTACTGCGCCTACGGATACTACCACGTTACCGGTAATATCAACCTTGTTATTGCCTGCGCCGATTACATTGCCTTTTTCATCCTTAACGGTGTTCATGTTGATAGCACCGCAAGTGGAATAAATTGCGCTGTAGCCGGTGTCGGTATTATCGTCCACAATATTAATTTTGCCGCCGTTAACGTTAATGGTGCCGCCGCCGATGTTAGCAAACAGGCCGTTGCCTACGCCGGAGATATCTACATTACCGTTTACGTTAACGGTGCCGCCAACTGCACCGCCGTAGCCTGCGTGTGCATAAATGCCTGCAGCGCCGTATTCGGCAAAGCCGCCGTGGTTACCGTCCAGCACTACCTTTACGTTGCCGTTGATGGTGGTGCTTCCTGCATGGCTGTATACGCCTACGGTATGTCTTTGGCCTGTAATATCAATATCTACATCACCGTCAATGGTCAGGTTGCCTTTATCCTGGTGAATTGCATGTGTTGTACCGCTTGCATCCTTGCTGTCCAGCTTAATAACAATCTTGTTGGCCTTCACATGGCTGTCAGCATTTGTGATTTGGGAAATACCTGCATTCAGTCTTGTGCCGTCGGTTACGTTGATGTTCAAGGTTTTACCGCTTGCATCAACAACAGTACCATCGGCAAAATCCATACCTCTTGCATCCTTGCCGTTCACATTGATAGTGGTATTTTCGGTAAATTTATAGCTGCCGTCCTTAACTGCGCCGCCCAATACATATTCCAGGTCAGCCTCGGTATCACCGGTCAGAGTGCTGTTGAAGCTGGTTGCAACCTGATGGTCGGGAGCCTGAACATTAAGATTGGTTACGCCGGTACCCTTGCCGTCAGCGCTGCCAAAGAGAATGTCACCTGCAGCTACAGTCAGGCTGTCGCTAGTCAGGCCGCCGGCAATCTTCACCTTGCCGTCAAGGTTTCTCTCGCCGTCTTTATAGTTGGTATAAGTCAGCTTGCCTGCCAGAGCGCTCAAAGTATCGTTGATAGTTTCCGCATTGATGCTCAGGCCCTTGCTGCTGGTAATCAGGTTTACTACGGAATCCTTTTCCGCATGCTTGATAATAGTATCGCCTGCGTTGAAGGTTACGCCGTCACCTGTATGTTCATAGAAGATGTTGGTGTTGCCGCTGTAATTATCAATGGTCAGCGCGTTGCTGTCCTTTTGATAGATATTGCCCGCAGCAGCTGCGGTCGCACCGCCGGTCAGCTTAGCAACACGGCTGCCAGTGAACTTTTCACCCTGATATACGTTTGCCAAAGTTCCCTGCTGCTCATTCGTCCAGGTTGCACCGTTTTGCAGCCACAGGTTTGCCGCACCGGTAAAGAGCTTCTTGTTGCCGCCCTGAGATGCTGTCTTGCCGCCTTCAGGGAATTCGTTATAGATTACGCCGCTCAGTTGGGAATCCTTCGTCGTCAGACCCAGATTTACCAAAGAATACTCATAGCAGTCAACATAGTTTACTGCGCCTACAGATACTACTACGTTACCGGTAATATCAACCTTATTATTAGCAGCACCGATTACATTGCCCTTTTCATCCTTCACGGTGTTCATGTTGATAGCACCGCAGGTTGCATAGATTGCGCTGTAGCCGGTTTTATCATTATCGTCAATAATATTAATCTTGCCGCCGTTCACGTTAATGGTTGCACCGCCAATATTAGTAAACAGACCGTTACCTACGCCGGATATATCAACATTGCCATTGACGTTAATCGTACCGCCTACTGCTCCTCCATAGCCTGCATGTGCATAAATACCTGCTGCGCCATATTCGGCGAAACCGCCGTGGTTGCCGTCCAGCTTAACCTTCACATCACCGTTGATCGTCGTGCTGCCTGCATGGCTGTATACGCCTACAGTAGAGTAGTCGCCCTTAACATCGATGTCAACGTCACCATCAATCGTCAAATTGCCTTTGTATTGATGGATTGCATGTGCCCCTTGTCCGCTCTTACTACTGTCGAGCTTAATCACGAGCTTGTCTGCCTTAACCGTACTGTTTGCATCTACATCTTGGTAAATGCCCGCGTTAGTCTTGCTAGCATCAGTTACGTTGATAGTCAAAGTTTTTCCGTCGGCATCAATCGTCGTGCCTTTAACAAAGTTCGTACCCTTAGCTCCCTCGCCGCTTACGTTAATGGAAGTATCTTCAGTAAATTTGTAGCTGCCGTCGCCTTGGATTATATCTGCCTTTGCATATTCCTCATCAGCGTCTGCATCACCGGTAAGTGTAGTGGTAAATTTGGTAGCAGCGGGTTTGCTATAGGAACCCTTGCCGTTATCGGCAAACTGAATCTTGCCGCTCTTAATGGTTACGCTGTCATTGGTCAGACCGCCGGCAATTTTTACGGTACCAAGCAGGTTTTCCGGATTATTTGCATAATCCGCGTAAGTCAGCTTGCCTGCCAGCGCATTCAGAACACTGTTCAGTTTTGCGCTGTCTTTGGTATCTATTTTGCTGCTGTCGGTTACCATGTTGATAGCAGAATCCTTTTCCGCATTGCGGATGATGACATCACCGGCAGTATAATCTGCGGAAGCAGAGCCATCATTGTCATGTTTATAGAATACAGTAGTATGACCACTGTAATTATTGATATCAATATTTGCTTTATTATCCTGGAAAATCAGGCCTGCATTAGCTTCGCTGCTGCCGCCGCTGAGCTTGTTGATATGGGTAATGCCGTCATATTTGTCATACTGCGGTGCGGAAAGTGCAGGCAGCTCGCCCAGGCTGATGCCGTTGGTCAGGGAGAGGGACTTGTGGTTCCATACTGCGTTATTCTGCAGCCACAGGTTAACCTCGCCGGTCTGTTTGATACCGGTATTGTCAACAACGCCGGTCCAGGAAGATTTATCATTGGTCAGGCCGATATTTGTCTGGCCTGTGCGATAAAAGTATGGTTCGCCGCGGCCGTCACCATCACGCATAGTCAGTACATTACCCTTGATAACAACGGTTTTATCTCTGGCTGCATTGGCATCGGCGTTAACATTAATCGTACCGCCATAGTTTGCAATGCTGTAAAACGCCTCGGTATAATCCTCCGGCGTATCAATATTTACATCACCGTTCGTGGTAATGGTAGAAGTTTTAAAATCGTCGGCATATTCTTTGCTGCCTGTTGTTTTTAAAGCTTTATAGTACGGGTCGGTAACCAGAGCGCTACCCTTTACGGCCATATCAAGATTACCGTTGATAATAACATCACCGCACAGGCCTGCACGTATGCCTACGGGCTGCCAACGTGCGCCTTTATAGGTCAGGAAACCGCCGTGAAGGTCACCGGAGGTTACGCCCCATTCGCCTTGAACGTTTTTGTCACGCAGAGTAACATTACCGTCAAAGGTTACAGAGCCTCTTTTGTCTACAGCCTCATCAAAGTTGCCTTCCAGCCAGCCTGCCTGAATAGCCATAGCAGAATAATCCTTGCTATGCATAATGCCGGTAAAATCACTTTTAATGACTACGGCACCGGGAACGTTACCATTCTTAACCAGGGATTTCGGAGAAGCTACATTAGAATTTTCAAAGGTAACTGCTTCGCCAAAATCGAATACGAGAGAACCGTCTGCGGCAACAGACATATTAGAACCGAAGGTCTTGCTGTCTTCAGACTGCATACCCCAGATAGTGTTGTTATTGCCGCTATATGACGCAGCAAATGTCTGCGGAACATAGCCTGCAGCAAGAATGCCAGCAGTTACTGCCAGCGCCAGCTTGGTTCTCCATGATTTTTTCGGAAATTTTTCCATACTTTGCCTCCTTTAATACACTCATAACAACTCAAAAAAATAAATAGCACAGCTTAACAAGGCTTAAACTGTGCTATCTTGAAAACTTATAACAGCAGATCAAGCAAAAATGGACTCTCATCGTGTAATAGACATACTACTACCGTCAAGTTAATAAAATCCATTCTCGCAGATCTTTACTAAATATCAATTAGTCAGTACCCTGACTTAAGATCATTACCATTTCATCCCTTGGTAAGAGGTTTAAGCTAAAGCTCAACGATGAAACAGCTCCCTTTCACAGTTGCGGACCAGCGCCAAAATTTCATTGGACTTCCCTGCAAAGAAGATATCCGGCAAGAATATCTTCACCTAATTGTTTGTATTAAATTTAACGACGCAAAAGTAGCATCAGCTTCTCTTTTAGTCATTTGTATTTTAATCAGGGTGCATTAATTATATTTTCTCTTTTATTGAAAATATATATCACTTAGAGTCTACCACATGTGTTATTAAACGTCAAGTAGCAGTCAAATTTATTTGCATTACAGCATAGCAAGCAAGAAATCAGTATAAACATCGGCTCGAATCAGAAAATCCGCAAAAATCACCGATAATACAAATATAAGAAGCTCTCAAAAAAAATGTGCTGCATATCCGCCTTACAGCAGATATGCAGCACGTATATTGTCGTTTATAATTTTTTGGAGTTTGCCGCAGCGCTGCACAAGGCAGCACTGCAGCGGAGTATGAAAAATATGCGAGAGCTTAATCAGCCTATTAGAACTCGAAACGGAGACCAACGTTCATCTTCCACTTGCGTTCGAAGTTGCCGCTGAAGTCCTTAGCAATATCTGCATACAGATGTGCATTATTGCTAAAGTCATAAGTTCCGCCGAGCTTCATTTCCATCCAGGTTTCTTCACCGTCGAAGCTGGTGTGTTTTCTGTCACCATCGTTTGCAAAGTAGCTTGCGCTGATGTCGCCGTTAAACTCGTGTGCTGCGAACAGGCCTGCATATACGCGGCCTTTTTCGCTCTTCACGCCTGCTTCAAAGCCCAGTCTGCCAACGAAGCTGCTGTAACTGTCCTGAGAAATCTGCATGGTTGCGTTGTCGGTATGAGCAGTGTAATCCTTAGCACCTACCTGAGACCAGGTCAGCTGTGCTTTCGGAGTGAAGTATGCTTCTTCATCACCGAAGGTCTTGCCGTATTCCATGGTCAGGCCGTAAGCATTGGCTTTGTAATCGCCGTTCAGCTTCAGGCTGCGGATTTCATTGTATACGTCATATTCGTTCTCAACACGGCCAACCTTCGCTGCAACGCGGAAGAAGGCATCGTTTTCGAAGTTCTTCACGCCGTATACGCCCAGGCTGTACATCTGGTTGTCACCCTTGCCGCCCAGCAGATAGTTGGAATCGCCGTTGCGGTAGTCGAATGCCACGCCGGTGTGCCAGCCGTTTGCTGCAGCCTTGTCGTAGCCAACCTGTACGCCATAGTATGTGTTGCTGTCCTTCAGGCCCTTAACATCGGAGCTGGTCTTGCCGCCCAATGCTTTTGCGAACATACCGTCTTCATCAGCCAAGTCTGCACCAGTGTAGGTGTCCTGCATGTTGTCACGCCAGGTGTGCAGGGAGGTGGTTGCTGCGCTTCTTACGCCCTTCATAACAAAGGTTTCATAATCGCCTTCGATGATCTGACTCCAATTTACACTGTCCAGATCATATTGGCCCTTGCCGTTTTCATCCCAGTGGATGGTGCCCAGGTTCTTGCTTACGCTGGAGGAGGTCAGTCCTTCGGCAATCTGTACCTTACCGCTCAGATTTTCGCCGTTTGCGGCATGATCCTTATAGGTAACCTTCTGTGCCAATGCCTTCAAGGTTGCTTCAACAGCTTTCTTATCGGTCATGGTAATGCCGCTGCCGTCGGTGGACAGAATTACGCCGGAGCCCTTGTCAGCCTTAGCAATAACGGTATCGCCGGACTTGTAGTCCTCAACCTTGTCACCTTTACCCTCATGGTCATAGATAACGGTTTCCCAACCGCTGTAATGAGCGATGTCCAGAGTTTTGGTTCTCTTGGTCATGTCAAGGAAGCCTTTTTCAGCCTCGGTCTTGCCGCCGTTGATGGTCAGGCCTGCATCAGCTGCACCCTTAGCCATTCTCAGCAGGGACATGCCTGCAGCTTCTTCGCCGTCAGTCAGCTTCCAGGTTGCACCGTTTGCCAGCCCCAGAGCAATGCTGCTGTCGCCGTCTACATTGTAGCCGCCGGTCAGCGTGGAGCCCTTTTCGGTCAAGTTGATTACTACGCTACCGCCGTTTGCTGCATTGATATCGCCGGTAATAGTGCTGGTTGCTTTGCCGCTGTCTACGGTAATATTGCCGCCGTCAGCATTGATGCTGCCGTTAACAGTCAGTGCGCTGTTGTTGCCGTTAACAACTACGTTAGCATCTGCACCTGCGTTGATTGCCGCATCGGTGCCGCTGATAACAGTGCTGCCGTTCAGGGTTACGTTGCCGTTTGCCGCATTGATGCCGGTTGCACCGCTGATATTGGTGTTGCCCTTAATATTAACGTTTGCACCTTCAGCATTGATGCCAGTTGCACCCTTCAGCTCCAGCTTAGCCTTGGTGGTGTCGATTACGATGTCTTTATCGGTTGCACCTACTGCTGCGCCTTCTTTAACCTCAATCTTTGTCGGATCCTGAGTGAATACATAAGAGCCGTCTTCCTTAAGGATGCCGTCCATCTTCAGCTGGTAATCATCCTTAGCGTTACCGGTAATGCCCTGGTTGATTACATTGCTGCCCGGTTTTTGGGTTTCCGGATAGGTGAAGCCAGGCTTCAGAGAACCATCCTTCAGGCTGCCTTTACCGTCTTCGGCGCTGAAGGAGATATCGCCGGTCTGCATAGCCTTGCTGCTTGCAGTCAGGCCGTCGGCAATCTTCACATAACCGGTCAGGTTCTTCTCACCGTTTACGAAGTTGCTGTAGGTCAGCTTGCCTGCCAAAGCATTCAGTACGTTAGCTACGCTGTATGCGTTATCCATTGCAATGCCGCTGTTATCGGTAATCATGGATACTACAGAGCCTTCTGCCGCATGCTTGATAACAGTGTCGCCTGCTGCGTAGTTTTCAGCTGCTTCGCCGTTGCCGGTGTGTGCGTAGAAGATGTTAGTGTTGCCGCTGTAGTTGTCGATAGTCAGGCTGTTGGCATCCTTCTGGAAGATGTTGCCTGCTTTAGCATCGCTTGCACCGCCTGCAAAGTTGGTTACATGGCTGCCGTTGAACAAGGAATTGCCCTTCCAATCCTTTTCGGCAGAACCGTGTACTTCGTTGGTCCAGCTTGCACCGTTTTGCAGCCACAGGTTAATCTGGCCGTTGCCCTCGGTCATGTAGGATACACCCTCCAAGGAGGATTTAGCGGTATCCAGTGCCAGGTTGATAACAGATGCTGTTTGGTCACCGGCTTTAACTGCTGCCAGGTTGCCCTTAATCGCAACGTCCTTGCCCAGGCCGCCGGTTGCTTTGCCGTTTTCCAGAGCAACGTTCATGTTAACGGTACCGTTGCCTGCACGCAATGCTGCATAACCGCCCTTAGCACTGCTGTCGTTAATGGTAATCGCACCGCCGCCGTTTACGGTTACAACAGCGCCGTTATTGTTAGCATGCAGACCGTTGCCGTTAGCAGTAATATCTACATCACCATTAACGGTAATCGTGCTTGCATATTTTCTGTAGGAGCTGCCTTGTGCAATAAGTGCGGAAACAGATGTATGGTCATAGCCACCCTTGCCGCCGTCGATATTAGCCTTCAGGTTGCCGTTTACAGTGATATCTGCTTTAGATGCCAGAACACCATATACATAGTTGTTGTTGCCTACGGTATTGGTTGAGGTAATATCTACATCAGCTGTAATGTTAACATTCTTTCTGGTAGTATTCCAGTCACCTGCATAAATGCCGGAGTTTTTGCCTGCGTATTCAGAGCTGGATTTGATAACCAGCTTGTCAGCCTTAATATCAACCTTGGAGCCGCCATCATTAAGAATCTTAATCGCTGCGCTGTCGGTACCTGCGGTATTCACGGTCAGAGTCTTGCCGGTTGCATCAATCTTCAGGTCTTTTGCGGTTTCAATTGCACTTACTGCTGTAATATCGCTTGCTTCGGTAAATTTATAAGTACCGTCCTCAGCGATTACGCCGCCCATCAGGTATTCTTCGTCTTGCTCCTTGTCACCGGTCAGAGTGGTGGTGAAGGAGGTCGTTACCTGATGGTCCGGAATTACAGGAGCGGATACGAAGCCGCCCTTACCATCTGCTTCATTGAAGGTGATATCGCCGGTCTTCAGTGCTGCGGAAGAAGCAGTCAGGCCGTCGGCAATCTTCACGAAACCGGTCAGGTTCTTCTCACCGTTTACGAAGTTGCTGTATGTCAGCTTGCCTGCCAGTGCGTTCAGTACGTTGTTAACGCTGGCTTGGTTGTCCATTGCAATACCGGTGTTGTCGGTAATCATGGATACTACAGAGCCTGTTGCCGCATGCTTGATAACAGTGTTGCCTGCTGCGTAGTTGTCAGCTGCTTCACCGTTGCCGGTGTGTGCGTAGAAGATGTTGGTGTTGCCGCTATAGTTGTCGATGGTCAGGCTGTTCGCATCCTTTTGGAAGATGTTGCCTGCTTTAGCTTCGCTTGCACCGCCAACGAAGTCAGCGATTTCACTGCCGGTGAATTTATATTTCTCCCATTCGGAATCGCCGTATACATAACCATACTTCTCGTTATTCCAGGAAGCACCGTTTACCAGAGTCAGGTTCATGGAACCGCTCAGACCTGCATCTTTTTCTGCATCGAAATGTTTGTATGCAACGCCGGTCCATGCGGAATCCTCGGTGGTCAGCTTCAGGTTGATAACAGATTCCTTGCTGTCGCTCGCAAATTTCTGGCCTTGTTTGCCGAAGAGACCTGCATTACCCTTAACGGTAACGGTCTTGCCCTCGCCGCCAACATTAACGGTACCCAGAGCTGCGCCCAAAGCATGGAAGCCATAGCCTGCCTCGTCGCTGTTGTTCTTAACCTCGATATCGGCAGCGCCCAGGTTAACAGTTGCACCGTCTGCTGCTACTACACCGGAGCCATGAGCTGCGATAGTAGTCTTGCCGTCAACGGTTACGCTTGCACCTGCGCCGTTAGCGTTGATGCCGGCAATATTTCTCCAGGAGGATTCGCCCAAGGTAGTAGTGTTCTGACCTTTGATAACGTTATCAAGAGCCCACTCTTCTCCGTCCTTAGCCATGGTCAGATCGCCGTGCAGCTTAATTTCGGCATTGCCGTTAGCGTTAACGCCGTAAACATTGTTATAGCCGTGAGCCTTAATAGCGGTATTGCCGGTAACCTCTACAACAGCCTTCTCGCCTGCGCTCTTAGCATAAATGCCGATTGCGCTGCCTTCGCCGATCAGTGGGTTGCCGCTGCTGGTCTTACGGCTGTAGGTATTATCAATGTTGATATCCAGAGTGCCTGCAGTAATGCTTGTTGTGCTGCCTGCAATGCTGTTGTCAATGCCGCGCAGCGGAATTCTGTTGTTCAGAATACCTGCGTTTTTATCAGGCGGAACAGTCTTGTCGTCCAGAGCTACGTTCAGCTTCAGAGTCTTGTCATCAGCCTTGATTACCAGATTTTCAACGCCTGCAGCGTTCTGTACAGCCGCACCGCTGATGATGAAGGAGCCTTCCCAATCCGGATCCTTTTCCTTATGAGTCATCTGGTTGATATTAATGCTTGCGTCCTCAGCAAATACATAGGACAGGTCCTCCTGCTGTACTGCGCTGAATACGCCCTGCTTTTCACCGGTAATAGCATCGGTAAAGGTAGTCTTTTCACCACCGCCCGGATTTACAGTTTCTTCTTTGGTGTAGCCCTTACCGGTATCCTTATTGAATTTAATGGTATCAACCTTCAAGGTCTGGCTGCTGGAGGTCAGGCCGTCAGCAATCTTAACAGAACCGTTCAGGTTGTTTTCGCCGCTTGCAAAATTGCTGTAGGTCAGCTTGCCTGCCAGTGCGTTCAATACGTTAGCTACGCTTGCATCGTTATCCATGCTTATGCCGGTGTTGTCGGTAATCAGGCTAACTGCGGAGCCTGCTGCCGCACTCTTGATAATGGTGTCGCCTGCTGCGTAGTTGCTTGCGTTTTCACCATTGCCGGTATGTGCATAGAAGATATTAGTGTTGCCGCTATAGTTATCAATAGTCAGGTTATTGCTGTCCTTCTGGAAGATGTTGCCTGCAGCAGCTTCGCTTGCACCGCCTGCCAGCTTAGCTACATGGCTGCCTTCAAATGCTGCATTGGTTTTGCCCCATGCCTCATTGTTCCAGGTTGCGCCGTTAGCAAGATAGAGGTTAATGATACCCTTGAACGGGAAGCCTGCACTGCCATTATCTTTACTAAAGGCAACACCTGTCCAAGAAGATTCTTTGTCAGACAAGCCAATATTAATCGTACTGTCAGCATCGTCCATATCAAAGTTAGCAAATGCCTTTGCGCTATTAGCAATTGCATTACCTTTAATTACGGTAGTAACGGTGCCTGCTGCATTCTTGTCAGCATTCATGTTGACATTAACAACGCCGCCATCAGATTTCAATGCATAATTTTCATTCTTTTGGTCAGCAGCAATCTGAATATTACCGCCGCCAACAGTAACGGTAGAACCGGTTCTGATAGCAGTCAGTGCATTACCATTTGCCAGACTAATATCAACCTTACCGTCTACATTAATGATAGATGCTTTGCCACCAAAATCCTTTGCATCCTCGGCCCAAAGACCATGAGTACGTCCGAAGCTGTCATTTGCCAGCTTAAGGTCACCGTGAATATCCACACGGCTGCCATTATTTTGAGCCAAAATACCATAGGCTGGATTAGTTGTGTCAGAATGAGCATTAACAGTAGTAGTAGCTGCTGTGATATCAACATTGCCATTCTTCACAACAAGGCCGGAACGGTCAAAACCATCAGCGTCAGCACCCCAACCTCCGGCAGCGCCGATTACCAGCTCGCCAGCAGTAATTTTAGTTGTACCTGCAATATTATGATTAAATGCTACACCAACGCTGCTCCAGTTGCCTTTCTTAGCAGTCATTACGAGCTTATTGTTGCCTGCATCAACGGTCAGCGGTGCTTTTGCATCTACTGCGGATTCAGCATCTGCTTTAATCGTAGTATTAGCACCGAAAACATACTTGCCGTCCTGAATGTTGCCTGCATATTCGGTATCAGTTGCAGCGTCACCGGTCAAAGCAGTAGTAAACTCTGTCTTAGGCGGAACAACAGGAGTTTCGGTAGGATAGCTGCCTTTGCCGTCCTCTTTGCTGAAGGTAATGTCGCCGGTCTTCAGTGCTGCGGAGGAAGCAGTCAGGCCGTCGGCAATCTTCACATAACCGGTCAGGTTGCTTTCGCCGTTTACGTAGTTGCTGTAGGTCAGCTTGCCTGCCAATGCGTTCAGCACGTTGGCTACGCTGTCCTTGTTATCCATTGCAACACCGGTGTTATCGGTAATCATGCTTACAACGGAGCCTGCTGCAGCACCCTTGATAACGGTGTCGCCTGCTGCGTAGTTTTCAGCTGCTTCACCGTTGCCGGTATGAGCGTAGAAAATGTTAGTGTTACCGCTGTAGTTGCTGATAGTCAGGCTGTTGCTGTCCTTTTGGAAGATGTTGCCTGCTTTTGCTTCGCTCTCGCCGCCAGTAAAGTTGGTTACACGGCTGCCTGCCCATTTTTCGCCGCCCCAAGGATTTTTGATAATCGTATCAACTACTTCGTTGTTCCAGGTTGCGCCGTTCTGCAGCCACAGGTTTGCATCACCGGTAAAGGTCTTGTCACCGGCTTTCTTGCCTCCTTCGGCAAAGCTGTTTTGTACGACACCGGTCAGGCTGGATTCAGCTGTTGACAGGCCCAGATTGATTTCGCTCTTGGTACCGTGAACATCAGCAGAATTTACCGCACCGGTATCCAGGCTCAAGTTACCTTTAATGGTTACAGCATTGTCAGCTGCACCGGTAACATTGCCAGCCTCATCTTTAAGAACGTTCATGTTGACAGTGCCGTTTTCTGCTTTAATAGCAGCATAACCCATGTCTTGGCCTTCTTTTACAACAATGCTGCCGCCGCCATTAACGTTTACAACGGCACCGCCGGCATTTGCCCAAAGACCGTTAGCATTGCCTTGGAAGTCTACATCACCGTTAACGGTAATTGTACCGCCCTTGCTGTCACCCATCGCGCTGGTTGCATACAGGCCGGTTGCACCATAGTATTGATAGCCGCCGTTATTACCTTCAATGTCCAGCTTTACATCGCCATTAACAACAACGTCGCCCTGATTATAAACACCAATAGTATTGTTATCGCCGTTAGCAGTAATATCCAGCTTGCCGTCAATAGTCAGCTTGGCACCTGCTTTAGCAATATTAACACCCTTCAGGCCATCAGAAGAAATATCTTCACCGGTAAGCTCCATTTTTACGGTATCAGCCTTAATATTCAAAGAGTTGCTTGGGTTAACCTTGATGCCTGCGCCCTGATCTGCCGGATTATTGACAACCAAGGTCAGGGTTTTGCCTGTTGCATCAATTTGGGCATTCTCAATAATGTCCATACCATATTGGTTGGTAATTTTGCTGTCCTCAGTAAATTTATATACTCCGTCCTTGAATATATCCGCATAACCTTTATCAATAAGATTAAAGCCGGTAAGAGTATTGGTGTATTCTTTTACAGTCGGTACTTCGGGTTTAGCAACATAAGAGCCTTTGCCATCTTCCTTATTGAAGCTGATATCACCGGTCTTCAGTGCTGCGGAGGAAGCAGTCAGACCGTCGGCAATCTTCACATAACCGGTCAGGTTGTTTTCGCCGTTTACGTAGTTGCTGTAGGTCAGCTTGCCTGCCAATGCGTTAAGTACGTTGGCTACGCTGTCCTTGTTGTCCATTGCAACACCGGTGTTATCGGTAATCATGCTTACAACGGAGCCTGCTGCTGCACCCTTGATAACAGTGTTGCCTGCTGCGTAGTTTTCAGCTGCTTCACCATTGCCGGTATGTGCGTAGAAAATGTTGGTGTTGCCGCTGTATTTATCAATGGTCAGACTGCCGCTGTCCTTTTGGAAGATATTGCCTGCTTTGGCATCAGCTTCACCGCCGACAAGCTGGTTTAGGCTGCTGTTATGATAATTATAATCGCCTTTTCTTTCATTGGTCCATTGCGCACCGTTGGCAAGCAGCATATATACTTCACCGGCACCGTTATCATTGAAAATGGTACCTTTGAAATAGGATTTGTCGGTATTCATGCCCAAGGTCAGAATGCCCTGATCCTTTTGCTGATCCTTAACCAGAATATTGCCTTCAACCTGTACATCACGGCTGCCTTCTGCCGCAACAATGGCGCCGTCCTGCAGCTTGGAATTGATAGACAGCTCGCCGCCGCTGACAACAGCTGCACGTCCCATAGCCGCCTTAATTGCGCCGCCGCCGATATAAGCGGTAGGTGCCTTGTCGATATCGTAAGAGGAGTTACCGCCTCTTACGGTAATAACATCGCTGTCATTGCCTACATACAGGTCAACCATGCCGGAAATTTTCAAATCGGCACTGCCGGTATTTTTCCATACCTCAATAGCGTTTTCAACCTGAGGCTGGCTGGAGTGGAATTTTACAGCGTTTTCCCAACCGTCGGCATTATTGATGGTCAGGCTGGCAAGTCCCTTGCCGTCGCCGTAAGAGCCCTCTTGGTTAGTACCTGCAACGTAAATACCGCGCAGCTTGCCTGCACTCAAAAAGCTACCTTTAGCAGAAAGCTCCATACCCTTAACGTTGTTGATTACCAGATCGGCAGAGCTAACATGAATAGCGTTCGGACTTACAGCCCTTACGTTATTAACTCCTTTAGGTTGGTCGACATTCAGTGCCAGATCAAGACGATGGCCTTGCATATCAATGGTAACCGGTTTGTTTCCGGCTATATAGATACCGCCAAACATCGGTGTCCAATGGTTAAAATCCTGGTCCGATGCATTAGGCTTTAAGGTTACATCCTCATTAAAGGTGTAGGTGTGTGTTTTGGCATTATACACACCTGCTTCTTTCCAATATGTACGCACAGCGCTGCCATATTGGTTACTTTCAGTAATAGCCTTGTCATGCACGCTTGCTGCAAATGCATTATTAGCACCTAAAACAGCTGCGGCAACGGCCAGTGCTAAAAGAGCTTTTCTCTTCTTTTGACTAAGCTTCAGCATATAGTCCTCCTTATCAAAAAATCAGGAAAAAGCAGAAACAACCACTGCTTCTGCTAACCCCTCTGCGCAAAGTCATTCTCCGCGCAGTTTATATAGAAACCGGCCAGGCTGCTTCTCATCAGCGCAGCCTGCGATTTCATAACAAAATTATTCAGCTTATCATAAACATGCTGCGTTCATTTCAGCGCTTTGATAACCTCGTCGGTAAGATCCTTGCCGCCTGCTACCATAGCATTCATATTTACAACACTGTCAATATTGTTTGCTTTAGCTACGTCAAGAATAGTTTTGTTGATTTTTCTTTGTACAGGAGCCATCTTCTTCTGTTCAAAGTCTGCCAGCTGCTTGCTGAGCTTTTCAGCCAGAGCCTGCTTATCAGCATCGCTCATGTTAGCAGATTGCTTGTTGAACTCTTCCTGCAGGCGAGTTTTTTCCTGTGCTACGGATTTGGCGATTTCGGTAATTCCCGGATAGCTGTTCAGAACAGCATTAACATTAACAACACCTACAGGTGCGGCAAACGCACTGGCGCTGATACCCAAAGCCATAACAGCACTCATCAGCAAAGTCATAAGTTTCTTTTTCATTTCTGCCACTCTCCTTATTTAGCCCAAACGGCTTCCATAATGTTGCCGTATTGTGCTTCCATAAATTTAACTGCTTCACCCATGATAGCGTTTACCAAAGCCGGGTTGAAGGTGGTATTTTCAGCAGTAATGCATGCGTTCAGCATGAAGTCGCCTCTCTCGGAAACGGTGAATTTGAACGGACGAACATTGTTGTTCATGTTGTTGATAGCACCGGCAAGTGCTTTCAGCTTTTCTTCATCGATTACTTGCGGAGCGATTTGCACCTGCAGCAGCATATAAACGCTGTCGTCCATCAGCAGAGCCATCGGCAGCAGCTGACCCTTAACTTCCATGCGGCTGCGGAAGATAGTGGTATGGTGCTCGTCCTCCAGCTTTTGGATATCGAAGCATTCGATTTTATTGTCCGCCAGGAACTGAGTCATCTTCTCGATTTTGTTTTCCATTTCGGTTACTTTAGTTTCTTCTTTAGTAGCTTTTGCCATGATAAAAATCTCCTTTACGTCATCAAAAAAGTTTTTATATGATACGGAGCAGAGCTTACTGCTCCGTATATAACATGATTAATACTCAGCTTAGAAGGTGTACTGCATGCCTACTACGAAGCTTCTGCCAGGCATAGCATACCAGCTGTCGGCACCGCCACCCCAGATAACGTCTGTGTGCTCAGCCCACAGCTTGTTGAAGATGTTGTCTACTTTAACGTAGAACTTAGTCTGCTTATCAGCTGTGTAATTAAGAGCAAGGTTGTAAACGCCATATTTATCGGAAGGCCAGCCCTTAACGCCTTCCTTCATGCCGCGTTTATCACGGATGAAGTAGAAGCCGTCGAAGGCAGCACTGAATTTATCCTTGTCATAGTATACACCGAAGGTTGCTTTGTCCTTAGGTGCATAGCCCTGAGTAAAGCTGTCCTTTTCATCATAGAACAGGTGTGCCCAGCCCAGCTTAACAGTTACAGCATCGCTCAGACGAGCATTGTACTGTGCGTTCCAGCCGCGGGAAATACCGCCTATGCTGTTCTGATACTGGCCATAGTTAGGATCGTCCTTGTCGGTGGTGCTGTTCATAGTCATGCCAACACCGGATTTGGTTTCGAACCAGCTCAGCATCATGTAATTATCGGGTGTAAATTCGTGGTTGTAACCGATAGATGTTGTACGGCCTTCGGAAGCACGCAGGTCTGCATTACCGTATTTATGGTCATACAGCTGTGTCAGGCTCGGCAGAATGTAGTAATCGCTGCGGCCTGCATACAGAGTATCCTTCTCGGTAATATCCCAACCCAGCTTATAGCTGATGGAGTTATGGCATTCATAGCTGTCAGGTCTGTCGTGACGAATACCGCCGGATAAGGTTACATGCGGCACAAGCTCCCAATCACCCTGCAGGAACAGAGAAGTATTGCTGGTTTCCTTGTGGTTAGTATTATCCTTGCCCTTGCTGTATTCGATACCGCCGACCATAGTATATCTGTCGGTCTGATATTTGAAGTTATCGCTGTACAGCTTGTATTCCAGATTGCTTGTAATTGGCTCGGAAATATCAGTATCCTCTCTGCCCGGCTTATCCCATGAGGATTTTTCTTTGGTTGCACGATACATCAGAGAATTGCTCCACTGATCGTTAATCTGCCAATCATGCTTCAGAGTTACGCTATTGCTGTCGTACAGGCCTACATAATGACCGCCGTATACCAGGTCGGTACCGCTGAAGTTGGAGCCGATGGTTTCATAGTTCAAGGTCAGCTTATTGGCATCGTTGAATTTATACTCAAACTTAGCACCGCTGCTCTTGGTATTGCTCTGACCCGGCCATTCCTTACCGCTGCCGTCCTTGCTGGTGCCGGAAATGGTTCTGTCATGGTAAATATTGTAGCTTACCTTGTCTTTGGCAGCCTGAGTATTGAATTTATAGGCTTCCTTGCCGAAGCTGCCCTTGGCAATATCAATAACGGTTTTTGCACCTTCAGGTCTTCTGGTGATGATGTTGATAACACCGCCCTTGGCACCGCTGCCGTACATGGTAGCAGCACTGCCGCGCATTACCTCGACGCGCTCGATGTTATCCATATTGTTCATGAGTGCGGCAAACATATAACCGCTGCTGCCTGCGCCCTTGAAGTCGTTAACACGCACGCCGTCAACCAGGATAACAACGTCCTTGCTGCCGTTGATACGGATACCGCTCATGTTGGCATTCAAGCCGTTGGAGCCGTAATCCAGGAACTGGACGCCTGGAACGGTACGCAGAACCTCTTCCACGTTGTCCATGTGCATCTGCTCGATTTCTTCACGGCCAACAACGCTCATATCTGCCTTAGCCTTCAGGATGGATTCCTCCATACGGGAAGCTGTAATAACGATAGGAGCCAGCTCAAAGCTCATTTCGTCAAAATCTGCTGCGGTCGGCTCCGGCGCATCGTAGCTGGTTACGGTTTCAACATATTTCGGCTCGGAATGCTCTGCAACAGCAGTAGTTTCTTCTGCTTCCTGCACTGCAGGCTGAGCATTAAGGTTCTGCTCCTGTGCAGCGATACCCGGCATAGCGTCAGTTTTTACGTTAGCAGCCGCATTTTCCTGTACTGCTGCGGTTTCACCTGCGATGAACTGTTCAGCCTCTGCCTGACCGGCAATTTCCTGCTCATGCTTCGGCAAACGGTCAAGTGCAAAGCGCAGGCCGCCGCTGAACTTCCAGTCGTGCTCGTAATCTGCACCGTAGCTGCGGGATACATCAAAGTATGCGCTTGCGTTAGGCTTAATATTCAAGGTAGTGCCAAGGCTCATTTCTGCCCAGGTTCCCTTAGTTTCTACAGAGGTAGTTTTGCTGCCGCCGTCCTCTGCGCTGTAGCTGCCGGTAATATCGCCGGAGAACTCATGCGCCAGGCCGAAGCGTGCATAAACAGAGCCCAAGCGACCGGTTTTGCCGAGCTCTAAGCCCAGACGGCCAACCAAGCTGTTGTAGTTGCCCTGGTTAACGTCCAGAACCTCACCGCCGTCGGTTACGGCAGCAAAGTTTCTGCCGCCCAGATGTGCCCAGGTCAGCTGTGCCTGAGGCTCAAGGTAGCTCTTATCTGTACCGATACGTTTTGCCAGACTTGCGGTAGCACTGTAGCCGCGGTTTCTGTAGGTACCGTTCAGCTCGGTGCCGATGCCGTTGTGTACGCTGAACTCGTTGCGTACACTGCCGGCCTTAGCTGCAAAGTCCAGATGTGCGCCGTCGCCCAGGTCCTTGGAAGCATACAGGCCGAAGCTGTACAGCTTGTTGTCACCGGTATTGCCGCCGATATTGCCGAAATCGTCATCGGTATAGTTGTAGCTGGAGCTGCCCTTCTGATAATCAATAGCAGCACCTGCAATCCAGCCGTGGTCATACATACGGTCAAAGCCAACCTGTGCACCCCAATAGCTGTTGCTAAGATCAACCGCATTTGCATTGTAGGTATCCTTACCACCGTAGGTCTTAGCCCAGATGCCGTCACTCTCCATATGCGCACGCAGCAAATCGCCGCGATAAATTACGTTCGCAGCATTATCACGCCAGGAAAGCATTGCGCTGGTGGTTGCCGCTCTTGCGCCCTTCATCAGTGCGGTTTCGTAATCGCCGGTAATATTGATACCGCTGCCGCCGACAAAGCTGCCTACGCCGCCGTTAGCACTGTCAAATTTCATATCGCCGATCCAACGGGAAATACTGGAAGCAGTTAAGCCGGAGGTAATCATAGTCTTACCGGTCAGGTTTTCGTCAACACCGGCATTGCCATAGTAAATTTTCTGGCTCAATGCCTTGAAGGCTGCTTCTACAGCGTCCTGATCATTAGTCTTGATGTTCTTGCTGCTTGTTGCCGCAATCAGCATAGAACCCTTATCTGCTTTTTCAACAGTGAAGTTGCCGCCCTTGTAATCGCTTACATCGCCGCCTGCATTATCATGGTCATAGCTTACGATATGAGTACCGCCGAAGCTGCCTACGGTAACAGCACCGGCATCGGGAGCCATGCTGATAAAGCCGTTAACGGGAATTTCTACCTCCTCGTTATTGCCGCCGTTCGGATTGATATATTTAATAGTCTTAGCAACACCCTTGCCGCCCTTCAGGCTGTTTACATAGGTTGCGTCGGTGCCGTTATTATTCCATACACCGCCGGAAAGAGTCAGGTTCAGCTCGGCATCGGCATTTTTATGCGCGCCGGTCCATACCGCACCGTCAGCAACAGTCAGGTTAACAGTGCCGTCGTCACCGACAGCCGCAGCTGCCGCACCCGGCTTCACAATGCTGCCCAGGAATTTGCCATCAGCAACAATCAGGTCGATTTTGCCGCCGTTAGCAACAGTAAGATTGCCCTCTAAAGAGCCCTCTTTATATTTGCCGTCGGCATCCATGTTATCCTTATTGATGTTAACTACGGAAGCGTCACTGATAATATTGCCCTTGATAACGCCATTGCCCAAGGTAACCTCAGCGCCGTTTGCTGCCTTAACAGCATTCTCTGCCGCAGGCTTATCGCCGGCAGCATCCTTGTTGATATTGGTAATACCCATGCTGATAACCTTACCGCCGTCAGCAACGATAGCATCCTCTTTTGTGGTCAGATGCAAAGTACGGGAAGTAATGTCTACAGTATTGCCGTTGGTAACAATGCCCTGTTTAGCATCCAGAGTCAAAGCAGTATCTGCTGCCTTAACAGTAATGTCGGCAGCTGCATCGATAGCAGTACCGTTCTCTACGTCAATTTTGGTAGATTGAGTAAATTTATAGGAGCCGTCCTCCTGACGGATATTGGCAGAGGTATAATCGCTGTCTGCAGAAGTACCGGTCATGCCGCTGGTGATTTCCGCAGTATTCTGCTCTCCCTCCTGCGGCTTGGTGTACCCGCCTTCACCGGTTTTCTCGTTAAATTTAATCATACCCTTAGCTTCAGCAGTAATGCTGGAGGCAGTCAGGCCGGAAGCAATCATAACAGTACCGGAAAGATCTCTTTCGTTATTCACATAACCGCTATAGGTCAGCTTGCTTGCCAAAGCATTGAGTACTGCTTCAACCTCATCACCGTTTTTAATGTCGATATTTTTATTATCGGTTGCCAGGGTAACATTAGCACCGGCATTCGCATGCTGAATAGTCACATCACCGCCGATGAAGTCAGCCTTTTCCATGCCTTTATTATTGTGCTTATAAACGATGGTATTGTAGCCGCTGTAATTTGCAATATTCAGCTTTACATCACTGTTCTGGTAAATAAAGCCGCTGTTGGCAGACTTTGGGCCGCCGACAAGCCTATTAACATAAGATACGCCGTCAAAATTATCATAGCTCGGCTTGCTGTATGCCGGCATGTTGCTGTAATCCAGGCCGTCAACACGGGAGGTTGCTTCATGTGTCCACTGTGCGCCGTTGCTCAGCCAAACATTAACCACGCCTGCATGGTCGGTGCCTGCGTTATCAATAACACCCTTCCAGGTAGAATCCTTAGTGGTCAAACCGATATTAACACGGCCATCCTGATATACGTCAGGCTTATCGGTACGCTCAGAGCGCTTCAGAGCGATAACGTTGCCGATAATATTGGTTGTTTTGCCTTCGGCAGCTACGAGATTTTCGTTTTCAAGAGAATATTTATCCTTGCTGTTATTGGTATCAACAACGTTGATGTTAATGGTACCGCCGTAGCTGGCCATAGCATAATATGCTTCCTTAAAGCTGCCATCCTCATTTCTTTCGTCAGACGGAGTTTCTATTTTAATAGAGTCGCCCAGCAGACTGATGGTTGACAGCTTGCAGCCAAGCATTTTGTCATCAGTTTTTGAATAGGTATTCGTCTGTACCGCAGTACCGCGTACAGCAACATCCACATTACCGTTTACAGTAATGCTGGCATCAAGGCCGCCGACGCTGAAAGCGCTAGGCTGCCAACGTGCACCGGTATAGTTAACGTCCGTCGGGTCCATAGAGGTTACACCGCCGGGACCGATATTGCCGTGAACGTTTTTAGTAATAATACCCCAAGGACTGTTGGGGTCATCCTTGCGCATCTTCACGTTGCCGTTGATAGTCAGCTCAGTGCCGCCTGCTGCGCCGACACCTACAGAAGCATAGGCAGAATAAGCAGTAATATCCAGATTACTGTTTACTACAACCTTACCGCCGCCTGCTGCCAGGCCGGTTACACCTGCAAAATCATTTTTTCTGGTGTTGGTCTGGTATAAGTGCAGCGTACCCTTATTGCCATCACTGTCAACGTTATTCAAAACATAATCATAGCCATCATTATCCCTATCGGTCATAATAGCATCCTTATTTTTTACGGTAAAGGTGTGGTCCTTACCCTGAAAATCATAGGTAACGGTGTTGCCGTTTTGTACAACTGTATTACCGTCACCGCCGATAATTGCCATATCACTTTCAGCATTACCGGTAAGACCCTTGGTGTATTCCGCAGCCCAGACAGGTGATACGGTAAAGCATGATGTGCATACTGACATCAAAACGCCGGCAGCAAGCAGCTGCCATCTTTTTTGTTGATAACTCCTCATACTCTCACTCACTCCTTGCAATATGATTGCTTAAAAATATTTTTTATCTATAAAAAACAAAAAAGATTAGCACACACTAATAACGAAAGGAAAATTTTGCAATCAAAATGCCCAAAAATTCCCTCTCATTAAGTGCGTCTAATCTCGTAGACCCTTAATATGTACAATCAGTCAGTACCCTGGCTTAAGATCATTGCCACTTTATCCCTTGGTAAGAGGTTTAAGCAACAGCTTAACGACAAAGCAGCTCTCTTTCACAGTTGCGGAACAGCGTCGAAATCACATCAGACTTCCCTGTTAAGAAGATATCCGGCAAAATATCCTCTCCTGATCGTCTATAATTATATAATTTAATAACAAAGCAGTAGTAATTTTTTCCTTTTGTAAAGAATGTTTTTTCTCAGGGGTGTATTACTTACATTTTTCTGTTATTGGTATTTTTTATCATATAGAGTTTACCATAATCAATCTATTGCGTCAAGTGAAATTTGAAGATATTGTAAATTAAATCACTGCAAGAAGCATAACGCCATAAACATCAACTCGCAGTAACACCTCAAGCAAATTATCTGTAAACTGCTTCTATTAATTATATTTAAAAGCAAAGCAGCCATCCGCCTTACAACGGATAACTGCTTCGCTTTTCTTATGATTTTTACTTTTGCTGCAGCGCTGCCTTGATAGGGCCGCAGCCGGTTTATAAAAGAAGGGGAAAAACTTATTTAAGCAATCAGAACTCGAAGCGCAGGCCGGCACTTGCCTTCCACTTACGCTCGAAGTCGCCGCCAAAGTCCTTAGCAAAGTCTGCATAGATATGGCAGTTGTCGCTCAGATCATAGCTGCCGCCAATGCTCATTTCCATCCAGGTATCCTTGCCGTCGAAGCTGGTGTGCTTGGTGCCGCCGTCCTTAGCGAAATAGCTTGCGCTGATGTCGCCGTTGAATTCATGTGCACCATACAGGCCAACGTATACGCGGCCTTTTTCGCTCTTAGCGCCTGCTTCAACGCCGAAACGTGCTACCAGGCTGCTGTATGCGTCCTGGTCAATTCTCATGCTGTCGTTCGGAGTATGGGCAGTGTAATCCTTGCTGCCTACCTGAGACCAGGTCAGCTGTGCCTTCGGGGTGAAGTAGCTTGCCTCAGTGCCGAAGGTCTTGCCATATTCCATGGTCAGGCCATATGCATTGGCTTTGTAATCGCCATGGAGCTTCAGGCTGCGGATTTCGTTGTAAACGTCGTATTCGTTTTCAACGCGGCCAACCTTCGCTGCTACGCGGAAGAAGGCGTCGTTGTCAAAGCTCTTCACGCCGTATACGCCCAGGCTGTACATCTGGTTATCGCCTTTGCCACCCAGCAGGTAGTTGGAATCGCCATTGCGGTAGTCAAACGCTACGCCAGTATGCCAGCCGTTTGCCAGAGCTTTGTCATAACCAACCTGTACTCCGCGGTAGGTGTTGTCATCTTTAACACCCTTAACATCGGAGCTTGTCTTGCCGCCCAGTGCCTTAGCGAAGATGCCGTCTGCATCTGCCAGGTCCGCACCGATGTAGGTGTCCTGCATGTTGTCACGCCAGCTGTGCATGGAGGTGGTTGCAGCGCTTCTTACGCCCTTCATTACCAGGGTTTCATAGTCGCCGTTGTAAATTTCGCCCCATTTTATGCTGCTGGGATCAAATTTGCCTATACCGGTTGTTTCATCCCACTTCATGGCACCTGTCTTGCCGGCAGAAGTCAAACCTTCGGCAATTCTTACCTTACCCTTCAGGTTAGCGCCATTTGCTGCATGGTCGGTATACTGAACCTTTTCTGCCAATACTTTCAATACTGCTTCAACCTCAGCCTGACTGTTAATATTGATATTATTGCTGTCGGTGAACAGAATTACACCAGAGCATTCTTTAGCATTACTGATAACAGTATTGCCGGATTTGAAGTCTTGTGCTTCGCTGCCTTTATTATCGTGATTATAGATAATGGTTTCCCAACCGCTGTAATCAGCAATTTGGAGAGCCTTGCTTCTCTTAGTCATGTTCAGGTAACCGGTTTCAGCTTCGGTTTTACCGCCATTAATGGTCAACCCTTTTACAGGAGCTACAGCCGGAGCTTTTGCAATTCTCAGCAAGGACATGCCTGCAGCTTCCTCGCCGTCGGTCAGGTTCCAGGTTGCACCGTTTGCCAGGCTCAGTGCAATGCTGCTGTTGCCATCAACATTGTAGCCGCCGTTCAGTACGGAGTTCTTTTCGATCAGGCTGATTACTACACTGCCACCGTTCGCTGCATTGATATCGCCGGTAATAGTGCTGCTTGCGTTGCCGCTGTCTACGGTAATGTTGCCGCCGTCAGCATTAATGCTGCCGTTGATGGTCAGTGCGCTGTTGTTGCCGTTAACATTTACGTTAGCGTTTTCACCTGCGTTGATTGCCGCATCGGTGCCGCTGATAACAGTGCTGCCGTTCAGGGTTACGTTGCCGTTTTCAGCGTTGATACCGGTTTCACCCTTCAGCTCGAGCTTAGCCTTGGTGGTGTCGATTACGATGTCTTTAGCAGTTGCATTTACTGCCGCGCCTTCTTTAACCTCGATAACGGTCGGATCCTGAGTGAATACATAGGAGCCGTCTTCCTTCAGAATGCCGTCTTTTTTGTATTCATAGTCAGTCTTAGCATCGCCGGTAATACCGCTGTTTAGCTTGCTGCTCTCAGGAGTCTGGGTATCGGGATAGGTGAGGCCCGGAGCAATGGAGCCATCCTTTAAGCTGCCCTTGCCGTCCTTGCTGCTGAAGGAGATATCGCCGGTCTGCATAGCCTTGCTGCTTGCGGTCAGGCCGTCGGCAATCTTCACATAACCTGTCAGGTTATTTTCGCCGTTTACGAAATTGCTGTAGGTAAGCTTGCCTGCCAAGGTGTTCAGCACGTTAGCTACGCTGTATTCGTTATCCATTGCAATACCGCTGTTGTCGGTAACCAGGGATACTACAGAGCCTTCTGCCGCATGCTTGATAATGGTGTCGCCTGCTGCATAGTTATCAGCTGCTTCGCCGTTTCCGTTGTGTGCATAGTAGATATTGATGTTGCCGCTGTAGTTGTCAACAGTCAGATTCTTGCTGTCCTTTTGGAAGATGTTGCCTGCATGTGCTGCATCAGCACCGCCGGTAAAGTTGGTTACATGGCTGCCGGTAAAGCCGCTCGGAACCTCTTTGCCGTTCTTCTCGTTTGTCCAGGTTGCACCATCTGCCAGCCAAAGGTTAAATGTGCCATAGCTGGTGGAATCATCACCGGAAGTAACTTCGTAGAGGCTGCGGCCGTTCCAGCTGCTGTCTTTCCCCTGCAATGCCAGATTAACGGTAGAAGAGGTAGAAGTTGTTTCATCCTCCCAATAATCATAGGTTTCTGCAGACTTGGTGAAGACATCGCCATCAATCTTGACAATGCCTGCGCCAGCTTTGCCATTCTTAACATTGACGTTGATAATGCCGTTATCGTCAGAATTCAGCGCAATGTAATTAGCTGCCTTGCTATCCTTTTGAATATCCAGATTGCCGTTCATGGTAACAGTTCCGCCGCTGCCACTGTAAATGCCATTGCTTTCTGTCTGCGCAGATGTAGTAATGGTGGTGTCTGCGTCAATGGTAATCTTACCGCCGGTTGCATAAACACCCTGGGCCCTGAAGCCGGTGGTATCAGTGCTGAGCTTCAGACTCTTAGCCTTAATAGTAATGTCTTTGGACTTTCCATAGCTGAGGCCGGTAGCTACCGCACGTGCAACATTGCTGCCCTTAAGAACATGGTAGGCTACGTCCAAACTGTGTCCGTCGGCATTAATCGTAATCGGTCCGCCACTGGATTCAATAGCACTCAGGTTGGAGCTGTAATCGCCCTTAGTTACATTAATAACTGTATCCTGAGTAAAGTTGTAAATGCCTTTTCCGGTTTCAATTCCCAGACTTACATACTTTTTATCAAGATTGCCGGTGATTGGATCAGTAATAACAGAATCGTCCATTTCGGTATATTCATATAAGCCCTGACCAGGTGTCTTGGTGCCGGTTGCATCGGTTGAGAAGCTGATATCACCGGTCTTTAAAGCTGCGGAAGAAGCAGTCAGGCCGGAAGCAATCTTGACAGTACCTGCCAGCTTGCCATCATTAGCGGTGTAGAAGAGCTTCTGTGCCAGCTTGTTAAGAACTTCATTGACGGTATTCTGATCTTCAGCCTTATCATAGGCGTTAAAGCCTTTGGTGATACCCTTATTATCAGTAATGAGCGTAATAGCGGAGCCGGCATCAGCCTGACCGATATTAAAACTGCCTCCGAGAATATTCGTCGGATTGTCAGCATCATGGTTATAAATAACATTGGTATTGCCGCTGTACTCAGCTACATTGATATCACCTGCATTGTTTGCCACAATAATGCTGCCATTATTACCGGAGAAGGTAGCAAGCTGGCTGGCACCATTTACATTCCAGATAGAGTTATCCAGCTTCAGGTGCATAGCATTGCCGTTGCTGTAGCCGGTCCATGTTGCATTATTCAGATCAGCATTCACAGTGTTGCCGGAAAGGTTATTGCCGGTCCAAGATGCACCGTTGCCCATATAAAGGTTAACGATACCTGCACTGCTGCCGTTAGTATTGCTTACATCACCCTTCCAGAAGGATTCCTTAGTATTCAGGCCAATGCTTACATCTGCACTTGCACCGGCACTATCCATACCGCCGCCGAGATTTACATTTCCTTCCATCTGTACATTATTGTTGCCTGCACCAATGATAGCGCCTTCGGCATCCTTCTTAATATTCACATTAACCTGTCCACGGTTCTTGGAAGCGAATTCGCCATAGGCACTGATAGCATATTCAGCCCCATTAATAGCCTTGATGACGCCACCGCCAATCTCAACCTTGGAAGCAACTGCACTGATTGCTTCGTTGGCACCGGAAGCATTGCTCTTATCAGCCAAAATATCAACAAGACCGTCAACAGTGATAGCAGACATAACGCCGCTTACACCGTTCATGCTCTTGATGACTGCAGCATTTGCCGGAGCAACGCTGTTAGCACGCAAGGTAAGTACATTATCAGCACCGGCATTGTGAATATTAATCGTACCTCCGGCATTAACGAACAGCGCACCTGTCTGCCCGTTCGTAGTGCTTGTAGCACTAATAGCCATTGCACCGGCATTATTGATGTTGACTACACCCTTGCCGACAGCTGCGATACCGGTTGTATGGGTATCGGTTTTTGTATCTACAGTCAGCTTGTTGCCATTCATATCAATGGTAACATTATGGTTTTCGTCGGAGCCGGAAATAGCAGCGCTAATCTGCGGGAGCCATGCACCACCGGCAATCAGATGCTTTTCAGGTGTGATGGTTGTGCTGCCTGCAGTAAATACATAGGTACCATCGTCCTTCAGTACGCCTTTTTCTATGTAAACCTTATCAGCAGCTGCGTCGCCGGTAATTGCCGTAGTAAATTCTTTGGCTATCTGGCTGCCTGGCTTGCTGGTCTTATAATCATAGTAGCCCTGGCCAGGTGTAAAGGTACCTGTTTCTTCGGTAGAGAAGGAAATATCGCCGGTCTTCAGTGCTGCGGAAGAAGCTGTCAGGCCTTCAGCAATCTTCACTACGCCAGCCAGATGACCATCAGTATAGTTCTTGTAGAACAGCTTGCCTGCCAAGTTGTTCAGTACGTTGGCTACTTTATCCTTAGCATCGCCAGAATCGCCATCTGCAAAACCGGAGCTAATGCCCTTATTATCTGTAATAAAGGTGATAGCAGAACCTTCTGCTGCATTGGTAATATTGAAGCTGCCGCCAATAATCTTGCTCGGATCAGCAGTATCATGATCATAGAATACAGTGGTATGACCGCTATAATTTACAACAGAAATAGGATTGTTATCCTTTTGGTAAATCAGACCTGCATTTGCTGCATCCTTGCCGCCATGCAGTGTTGCCAGCGTGCTGCCTGTCCATACAGGATTTTTGGACGCTATGGTCGTAGTTGTCACATGCGATTGCTGTTCGTTGGTCCAGGCTGCACCGTTTTGCAGATACAGGTTGAACTGGCCGATATCATGCATGGTATTGCCGCCGCTGCCATAGTCATCATTATACTGGTCATAGGCTGCAACGCCCTTCCAGAAGGAATCTTTATTCGTCAGGGCCACATTGAGAATGCCTGCATCTTTCCAATCAATCAACTCGCCGCCGCTGTATTCCACAACCTTCTTGCCATATTGGCCAGTTGCATACATATCACCGGTAATCTTGGTGGTCGTATCGCCTGCTGCGCCGTCCTTCATGTTGATATCCAGCGTGCCTTTATCTACGCGGACTGCATAGAAATTATGCGATTTATCGCTGTCTTCGGCTGCAGTAATAGTGCCGCCGCCAACAGATACCTTGGTATTAGCGCCCACCAGCTTGATACCGCTGCCGCGTACACCGGAAATATCTACCGGACCGCTGACAGTTACAGTGGAAGTGTCACCTGTTACCTGAATACCGGAAGCATTCATACCTGCGCCACGTTCTCTAATGCCCTTGACATTGCTGATTGTCAGCGGGCCATCAATATTAATCTCGCTCTTCTGCCCCTGGATATTAATACCGGTTGCGGAATCACCCTTCGTAACAATATCGGTAATTTCTACCGGACCGGAAATATTCAGATGTGCATTACCGTCAGCGTAAACGCCATGAGAGCCTCTGGTATCCGTATTATTAGCTGTAATAGAAAGCTTTTGCTCTGCGGACGGATTAATAACCTTGATATAAGTATTAGCGCCTGCGTAAATAGCCGCTGCCTGTCCGCCAGTTTGTGCAACATTCAAAGCCAGACCTTTACCGGACATATTTACAGTCATCGGTTTAGACGGATAGGTTTCTTCACCTGCGTAAAGAGCGCTGGCAAATTTATTATTACCGGCATTCGATTCAGTTACATTAATATGTGCAACACCCTTATCGTCTACCTCGCGGTTCAGACTGATATTTTCCGACTTAGTAATAGCACCAGTCTTGTAATCAGGCTTATCTTCTTCCGGAGTATAGTCATAGAAGCCCTGTCCTGCTTTTTTCGTTCCGTTGCTGCCGTCAGAGAAGGTAATATCGCCAGAGGCTTTTACAATAGCACTTACACTAGACGCTGTCAGACCATCGGCAATCTTCACTACGCCGTCTAGATTTGCATCTTTATAACCGGTGTAGAACAGCTTATTAGCCAGCTTATTCAGCACTTCCTTAACATTATTCTTTTCTGTTGCAGTATCACTAGCTTCAAAGCCGGCATTAATGCCTTGGCTATCGGTTACCAAAGTAATCTTCGAGCCATCATCTGCTGTCTTGACAGTGAAGTCACCCCCGGTGATGTTCTGCGGATTATCGGCATCATGGCCGTAAACAACAGTGGTGTCACCGCTATAATCATATACGGTAATACCCTTGTCGGAATTTTGGTAAATTACACCTGAACCATCCAGCTTAGAAACATTGCTGCCGGCAAAAGTTGTCTTCAGCGTATCTACCGAACGACCGGTTTCATGATTCCATACAGAACCTTTGGCCATTGTCAGATTAAACTGTCCGGTCGGTGCATTATAAGTGCTGCCTGGAATATTGCTTACCGCGCCTGTCCATTGAGAACCCTTGGTCATGTTGACATTGATAACAGAAGCTTTATTATCAGTTACCTTCATGTCACCGGTAACGTCCAAAATTCCGGCAGTAATGCCTTCACCTGTATTCAGGTTAATGATACCCTTGTTGGCCTGCAAAGCATAATATTGGCTATAATCCGTACCGTTAGACATATCGGCAGCTTTAATAGTTGCACCGGCAGTAGATATAGTTGAAGTATTCAATGCACGGATTGCACTGCCCAATACGTTTTCAATATTAAGATTGCCTTTAACAGTTATATTAATAGGCGCATCTGCACTTGAAGAACTGTCTGCATAAATACCGGCAGTGTTCGGTCCAACCTTGTTGCCGGTCTGAACATTCTTGATGGTCAGATCTTTTTCGAATACAACATTGCCTTTGGTACTTACATATACACCATAAGCACGCTGAGTAGCACTAGATTTAACTCCGTCTATCTCAACATCGGTATTTGCAGTAAGGTTGCCGCCCTCGCCTACACGAATGCCATAGACATACTTAGCCTTAGTATCAGCATTGCCATCAGCACCAAGTCCGGCAGAAACCTTCAGCACACCATTGCCCTTGGAATCCTTAATCTCCATGCTCTTGTTTTCATCAACATAAACCGTAGACACATAATTAGCAGTTTGATTGTTGGCATTGAGCTTCAAGGTGTGACCCTGTAAATCAATAACAAGCGGACTTACTGCGTCGCCTGCTGCATACATAGCACTGGGAGCATTACCGGACACCCCATCCTGAGCTTCGGTAACATTAACAGAAACTACTCCGTTGATATCGCTTTCGCGTGTTTCACCGATATTTTCGGATTTTACAATCGGGCCGGTTGCATAGGTCTTATCGTCCTTCTCAGGAGTATAGTCATAGAAGCCCTGCCCACCCTCGGCAAAGGTAATGTTGCCGGTCTTCATAGTTACAGAGGAAGCTGTCAGGCCTTCAGCAATGGATACGCTGCCTGTAAGGTTGCTGTCGCCTGCCATATACCACAGCTTGTGTGCCAGAGAATTCAATACTTCGCTGACATTATTTTTCTCTGCAGCTGTATCACCTTCGGCAAAGCCCTTGCTGATGCCGTTGTTACCGGTGTAAAGCATCATTTCTGTGCCGGTCTTGGCATTAAGAACCTTAACATCACCGCCGATAATGTTACCCGGTGCAGCATCAGCGTGCTCATACCATACCTTGGTAACACCTTCGGCATTGGCAATATGAATAGGATCATTATCGTTTACTCTGATGATACCGGCAGATGCCTTATCCTTGCCGCCTACAAGGCTGCTCAGATGAGAAATGCCATCATATTTTTCATAGTACGGCCTGCTGTAATCAGGAAGATTGCTTGCATCAAGGCCATCCTTACGGGAAGCATTTTCATAAATCCATTGCGCGCCGTTCTGCAGCCACAGATTTACTTCACCGGCTTTTGCAGTACCGGCATTGTCAATTACACCCTTCCAAGATGAATCCTGCGTGGTCAGGCCGATGTTAAGGCGACCGTTTTGATAAACCATAGCCTTTCCAGCCTCATCAGAGGACTTCATTGCCAGCACGTTGCCGACCATTTCTACCTTGCCGTTTTGTGCTTCCTGATTCTTTACATTGACGTTAATCGTGCCGCCGTAGCTTGCCAGAGCATAATACGGTTCGATAAATTTGCCGAAGCCTTCAACAAAGTTTTCTTCTCTGTACGGTGTGTCGATACGGATAGAATTACCCAGCAAAGAAATAGTTCCCAAATCATAAGCCGGTACATCACCGTCAGCCTGATAAACATCGGTTCTTACAGCTGTACCGCGTACAGCAAGATCCACATTACCGTTGACAGTGACATCACCGCGGGTATAGTCAACGGAAATACCTGCAGGCTGCCAACGGGCGCCCGTATAGTTTTCATCGCCACCCATGCTGGTTGCACCGCCGGGGCCTACGTTACCGTGAACATTCTTGGTAATTATGCCCCAAGGATTTTCTGCATCATCCTTACGCATCTTTACGTTGCCGTTGATAATCAGGTTGCCCTTATTGGCTGCCGCAATACCAACAGAAGAATATTCCGAGGCTGCAGTGATATCCAGATTACTGTTGACAATAATAATGCCCTTGTTTGCAGTAAAACCGTTTACACCAGCCCAAGCATTACTCTTGTTGTTTGTCTGATAAATATGGAGCGTGCCATAGTTTCCGTCTGCGTCTACATTATTATAAACGCTGTCTTTGCGGGCAGTAATACCATCCTTATTGGTAATAGTAAAGGTATGGTCCTTTCCTTGGAAATCATAAATAAGTTTACCGTCATTTTCTGTTACGGTATTACCATCGGGACTCAGTATCTCGCTGTCCTTTTTTAGCGTGCCTATGAGAGGCTTGCTGTAATCAGCGGCATATACCGGTGCTATGAGAAAGCTAGATGCACTGGCTGCGAGAAGAACACCTGAAATAAGTGACTTCCACTTTTTTTGACTTAGCTTCATGATATATTCCCCCTTATCAAAAAGCAAGGAACGAACAGAAACAACCACTGTTTCTACTGACTCCTTTATACAGAGAAAAGCTCCGTACAAATATATATGAAAACTCCGCAAACTGCTACTCATCAATACAGTTTGTGACCTCATAACAAAATATGCAGTCACTGCCCTCACGGCAATGATTTTGCGGCAGCACTGCCTGAAGAGCTTTTTTCTTATTCTTAACAGTTATAAAATAAAAAACACAGCTTAATTTTACTTAAGCTGTGCTATATCCGTTTCTGTTCAGCACAAGATCAAGCAAAAAGGACTCTTAATTTATTATTATAGTCAAACCACTACCAATAATTAATAAAGTCCGTTCTCGTAGACCTTTACTAAATACCAATCTGTCAGTACCCTGGCTTAAAGTCATCGTCTCTGCATTCCTTTGTAAGAGGTTAGTTTTTTTCCTAATAATGCATCGACTCTTTTTTACAGTTGCGGAACAGCGTTGAAATCTCATCAAACTTCCCTGCAAAGCATTCATCCGCATGGGACAAAGCCTCCAGACTAGGATTATATTCTATTGTAATCAAGATAGTCAGAAGTAAAAAATCACTTCATTTATCAAAAAAATGTATACTTTATTAAAGATACTTCATTTGCACCATATCTTGTTTTAGCACTAATTTCAGTTTAGCACTGATATAAAATTTCGTCAAGAACTATAATCAGAAAACTTATTTTTTTGCAAAACAATATATTTACTTTACTATTTTCCAGAATGTACGTCACACAACAAAAATACCGACACCGCAACCCTTTCGGGTTACAGCGTCGGTATTATCACTTACGCCTTACGGCGATATTCTTATTTTGCTTTCTTCAGGAATTTTTCATACATTGCATGGTCTTCAGCCATCATCTTATCAGCATCGGCACCGATAATGCAGGTCGGGTCGATACCCTGTTTCATGAAATAATCCTTGAATTCCTTGGATTCGCAAACCTTTTTAGCAGCAGCGCGCAGAGCTTCCAGCTTTTCTTTCGGAGTATCCTTAGGAGCAACCAGAGCTGCCCAAGCGCGAACGGTCATGTTGTGGCCCAGCTCTTTGAAGGTCGGAACATCCGGATAGATTACGCTGCGGGTGTCAGCCATAACAGCAAGAATCTTCAGGTTGCCTGCGTCTACCTGGCTCTTGAACACAGACGGGTCAGCCAAAGTTGCATCGATGTGCTTGCCTGCCAGAGCAGCGGCAATATCAGCGGATCCTTTCGGATACGGTACATGCTTGAATTGTACGCCGAATTCTTCTTCAAAGGAAAGTGCGGCAATATGCCAGATAGCGCCGATACCGGAGTTACCCATCTTCACCTTGCCGGGGTTTGCCTTAGCAAAGGCTACGAATTCATCTACATTATTATAAGGAGCATCCTTCGGCACAATCAAAGCTGCCGGAGCTGCAATCGGAGCGCAGATAGCTGCGTAATCCTTATAGGTGTTTTTGCATTTGCCCTGATGCGGGAACATAGCTAGCTCAACAGTAACCATGCCCAGAGTATGGCCGTCGGGTTTAGCATTAGCCAGCTCTACCATGCCGGTTACACCGCCGCCATCGGGTTTGTTTACGGGAACAAATTTGCTGCCCTTCAGCTCTTTTTCCATGAACTGAATCAGACCTCTGGCAGAGATATCGGTACCGCCGCCCGGAGCCTTAGGAATAATTACGGAAATATCTCCGTCTGCAGGATAAGCTGCTTTTTTGCTATCACCGCCGCAGCCGGTAAGCATAACAGCCATGGCCAGCATAGCCATCAGCACAACTAAAATTTTCTTCATTGTCTTACATCTCCTTATATTATAAATTTAAAGGGTAACAAGTTCATCCGCGCTCAATTTTACACAAGCAATATTACAACGCTTATAGGTATAGGTAAGCACAAGGCCCTCGCCGTCGGCAATAATCGCCGGATAGGAAAATTCCGCAGGCTCTGTTTCCAGGTCAAACAGCTTTTGCCAGCTCGCACCATCATCTGTAGATTGGAACAGACTTAAGGGAGAACGCTGACCCCAGTTGGCAGCCACCGGATTGCACACCAAGTAGAGTACGCCACCGGCAGTCCGCACCAAGTCAAGACCGCTGTTATTGTTCGGCAGACTCAAAGCGTAGGCACTGCACCAGGTTTCGCCGTCATCCGCAGAATCGCTGCGATAGACAAAGCCCTCGCTGCTGCGCAGCAGCATATGCACGCTGCCGTCCGCACTCTGCCACAGGCTCGGCTGAATCACGCCGCGTCCGTAAAAGGACTGCTGGCTGACGGCAATATTACTGTCGGCAGTCTTTTCGCCTGCCTGATACTGCAGGCCCTCAATCTGCACTACAGAGGATTTATGCCAGCTTGCGCCGTCATCATCACTGATATCTGCAAAAGCCTTCCAGATGCCGTGTTCGGTAGAAGCACCGGCAAGAATGCGTCCTCTCGCCAAGCGCAAAGGCTTGTTTCGTACAGGTCCGCGCCCGCCGCTCACATCACCGGGCACCAGCTCCTGCGATCCGCTCCAGGTTACGCCGTTATCCGTCGACTGCAGCAGCCACGTCTGCCAATCGGCAATCTGCTGGCCCTGCTTGTAAAACAGCAGCAATCTGCCGTCCGCGCCCGCAAAAAGCACCGGATTCCAGTTCGCCGTCGCCCCGTTCACCAGCAGCTTTGGCTCACTCCAGCCTGCGTCCGTGCGTCTGCTTAGGTAGATACCCACGTCGCTTTCGCCCTCATGCGTACCGCCGAACCAACAGCAAAGCAGGCTGCCGTCTGGCAGCGCCAATACTGTTGAAGCATGGCAGAAGGCCGTCGGCAAACAGCGCATAATCAATTCCTTTTGCATTATATCAATCACATCCAAAAAAGTCGCATAATTCTATAACATAAATATTGTAACACATATACAAAAAAGCGTAAACTATTTTCTTCACATTTCTGACAAATTTTGTCTGTCGTTACGTTGCCTACTAAGCTATTAGCAGCGCTTTACAGGCCGCAAGCAAAAAAACTGCGCAGGCTTTTTGCTTGCGCAGCTGCTTATTTATTCGACACACAGCTTTTCTACATTAGATATAGCATGACATCAATATTTGACTTCTGTATCTTCCCTAAATCACTTAATTAAAAGGTCAGCCTCATCTGGTGCCAGACAGCATTTCCATGCGTAGATTTCTCGGACACACCCTCATCGGTAAAGCCGAATTTGGCATAATAATGAACAAGCCTATCCTTGCAGGTCAGTACCAGGCCCTTTCTCCCCTGCTTTCTGGCATCCTCAATCGCACGGCAAATCAGCTCGCCGGCATAGCCATGCTTGCGATAAGCAGGAACGGTATTGACACCGAAAATCATCTGCCACGCGCCGGTTTCATCGTGCAGCGTTGCCTTCTCGTACATTTCATCCGTCAAATCAGGCTCATCCGTCACAAAGCCGTCCACGAAGGCAATCAGCTTTTCAGCCTCATACATAAGCCAGAAATGATTGCCGTAATATTTCACTCTGTCAATAAATTCCTTTTCTGTTGCTGCCTCCGCCGGCGGAAAGCATTCTGCCTCCACTGCGGCAATCGCGGTAATATCTTCCGTAGTTGCATATTTTATAATCATAAGCTCTTTCTCCTCAATAAATTATTTATTCAAAGCACATGCATCACAATATTTTGTTACGCTTTGAATTTATCCTCATAGCACTAGCAAAAATTGCAAATCATAATAAGTATATCACGAATCGTTATCCGGTTAAACATCAAAAAAGCAGAAGATATTCTTAGAAGCTGTTTTTTGTACAAAAAGGTCATCGTATTTCAACCTATAAAAATGTTTGTTTTATGAACTATTGTTTTTATTCTTTTTCTATGTTATAATAACCTTAGTTGCATGGGTAGCCGCAATTTTGCGGAGCTCTTGCCTGGTCGTGCGGACCAGTGGCGCCTGTCGAGCTTTCGGCAGGTGCTTTTTTTTACATCTGCTGTCTTATATATTTTTGCCTTATTTTATGCTATAATCAAAGGAGGAAACATATGAAAAACTTGGCAACGAAATTTGAAAACTTGACGATTCAAAGTGACTTCATCTTTAAAAAAGTTATGTCACGCAAGCGCATCTGCATTCATCTTTTAGAGGAATTACTGCAGATTAAAATTGCTGACATCAGCTACTTCGAGGCTGAAAAATCTCTTGAGCCTGACTATGCAAGTCGTGGCATTCGTCTGGATATCATCGTGGCGGACGATAAGAATACACATTATAACTTGGAAATGCAGGTCAATAATATCAAAAATCCCGACACCAAACATTATGTGCTGCCCAAGCGTACACGCTATTATCAGGCGTTGATGGATATTGACTTACTGCAAAAGGGCCAGGAGTATGACCTGCTGCCGCCAACCTATATCATATTTATTTGTGTCTTTGATTTTTTTGCCAAAGGCAATTATGTTTATACCTTTAAAAAGCGTTGTCTGGAGGATATGGAGCTGGAGCTGCCTGATGAAGCAACTACCATGATTTTGAACACTAAGGGTACCAACGGCAATATCTCCAAGGATATCAAAAGCTTTTATGATTATGTTAATAACCATATTATAAATAGCGATTTCACCAGACAGATTGACGATGAAATCAGCTATCTTAAGCTTGATTCGAAAGTGAGGCGAGAATTTATGCTTTTGGAAGCACGTTTGTTAGACGAGAGGCGCGAAGGCAGAGTTGATGAAAAAGTTTCTATCGCTAAGCTTATGCTGGCTAAGGGTTGCTATTCTCTGCAAGAAATCATTGAGCTTACCGGTCTGTCTATTGATGATATAGAAAAGCTGAAGAATGATATGCATGTAGAGAAGCAAGCTTGATAAGAAAGTGAGGCGGTAAATTATGCTTTTAACTCCCCTTATGTCAGATGCAAGACGTGAAGGTAGAGCTGAAGGTAGAGCTGAAGCAAGAACTGAAATCGCTAAACACATGTTAAATATGGGATACTCTCTGAAGTTTATCTCTGAAGCTACTGTTCTTCCTGTTGAGCAGGTTGAAAAGATTAAGGCTGAATTAGCTTGATCATCTCCCCTACTCCCACCGCCGTGCGCTGCCGCGCACGGCTTTTTTACGCCCGCACAAAAAAATCTCCCGCACGCTGCCAAACGCAGCTCGGGAGATTTTCTACTATAATAATATAAGCCAGGCCTTAACGCCTGCTATCTGAAAGCAGCCTCTTATTTGCCGCTGTCAAACAGCGCTTCTACAAACTTATCCGTCTCAAAGGGGCGGAAGTCCATAATGCCTTCGCCTACGCCGATCCATTTAACCGGCAGTCCCAGCTCTTCCTTAATTGCCACAACAACGCCGCCCTTAGCAGTACCGTCGAGCTTTGTGAGTACAACGCCGGTAACCTTGGCTGTTTCCATGAACACCTTAGCCTGATTGATAGCGTTCTGGCCAGTGGTAGCATCCAGAACCAGGAAGGTTTCGTGCGGAGCTTCGGGAATTTCGCGCTTAATAATGCGGTGAATTTTTTCCAGCTCGTTCATCAGATTAGCCTTGTTATGCAAGCGGCCTGCGGTATCAATGAAAAGAATATCGGCCTTACGCGCAATGGCAGCCTTCATAGCGTCAAAGACAACTGCCGCCGGGTCGGCACCTTCTGCATGGCGGATAACGTCGCAGTGCGCACGCTCGCCCCAGATCTGCAGCTGCTCGCCTGCCGCAGCGCGGAAGGTATCGCCTGCTGCCAGAACAACCTTGTATTTGAACAGAGTGAAGTAATTTGCCAGCTTGCCGATAGTAGTAGTCTTGCCTACGCCATTAACACCAACTACCAGGATAACAGTCGGTTTAGCACCGATACGTGTACGTTGGCCGCTGTCTGCCAGCATCTCTGCCATATATTTTTTCAGGAACGGAATAACATCCTCAGTACCGCTGATTTCCTTTTTCTTCGCTGCTTTGCGTACTGCATCAATCAGCTTTTCGGTAGTTTTTACGCCCACGTCCGCAGAAAGCAGAATCATTTCCAGTTCATCAAGGAAATCATCGTCAATCGTTGCAGACAGGCCTACAAGCTCCTGAATGCGGTCAGTAAAGTTGCGTCTTGTTTTAGAAAGGCCTTCCTTTAAACGCTCAAAAAATCCCATTATTCATTCTCCTTTGCATTTATTTTTACGGATAATAATTTAGAAACACCGGATTCTTCCATAGTTACGCCATACATGATATCAGCGCATTCCATTGTTCCCTTGCGGTGTGTAATCACGATAAACTGCGTGTTTTCTGCATAATCCCGCAGGAAATCGGCAAAGCGCTGAATGTTGGCATCATCCAGAGGCGCGTCAATTTCGTCCAGGATGCAGAACGGCGAAGGCTGGTAGCTCAAAAGAGCAAAGAGCAATGCGATAACCGTCAGCGCTCTTTCGCCACCGCTCATCAGATACAGGCTCTGCAGCTTTTTGCCGGGTGGCTGGACGTCGATATCAATACCGGAATCCAGCAGATTATCCGGCTCGGTGAGCCGCAGCACCGCCGTACCGCCGCCAAATATCTTGACATAACATTGCGCAAAGTATTCGTTGATTTTGGCAAAGGCCTCCTTAAAGCGTTTGGTCATACCGCTGTTGATTTCTGCGATAACAGCCTCCAGATTTTCCTTTGCTGTACACAAATCATTATATTGCTTACACAGGAATTCGCTGCGCTCCTTCACTGCGTTATATTCTTCAATCGCCGCCGCGTTAATCGGTCCCAAATCTGCAATCTGCAGTGTCAGACGGCTTTCCTGCTTTTGCAGCGCCGCAAGGTCCATTTCCTGCAGCTCGGCAAAATTCTGACTGCGTGCCGCCGCCTCATCCAGCTGATAATCCTGCTGCAGCTGCTCACGTATATGGCCGCAGTTGCTTTCGTGCCGTGCCAAGTCCAGCTCTGTCTGCTTCAGCTGTGCTTCACTTTCGTTCACCTGCTTGCGCAGTCCGGCAATATCTTTTTCGATCTCCTGCTGTTTATCCAACAGGCTGCCGCGCTCCTGAGCAAAGTCATCCTTGCCGCCCAGAATCTGCTGCAGCTGTAACATAATCTCATCGCTTTGCTGCTGCAGTTTCTGCTTTTGCACATCGCAGTCGGCAATTTCCTGCTGTCTGCGCTCCTGCTCTTTTTGGTTGGCAGCAATTTCTTCCTGCAGCCGCAGTGTATCCTGGTCCAGGCTGTGCATAGCCTTGCTGATATCCTGCGTGCGTGCGGCCGAGGTCTGCAGCGTAATTTTGGCATCCTGCAGCTGGTTATCCAAGGCGGTAACCGCACTGCCGTATTTGGCAATTTCCTTTTTCAGGCTATCCAAAAGCTCCTTAGCCTGGGTATCCTGTCCCTCGCGCTCGGTAACTGCCGCGCGCAGCTCCTTCACCTTATCACGGTTTGCCATATAGGCCGCAGTGATATTGCTGCGGTCATCCAAAAGAAGCAGCAAACGTTCGTTGTCGCGCGTTTTCTGTTGCTGTACCTGCTCCAGATTCAGCTTAAGCCTGTCGGCCTTAAGCTGCTGTTGACGCAGCTGTGCAGCAAGCTGCTGCAGCTGCTCCTTCTGCCTGCCTTCGGCTTCCTCCAGCTTCTCCAGCTTTTCCTGCCAACCAAGCATTTCGGCATGCAGCTGCTTCACATGCGCTGCTGCCTGCGCAATTTCTACATTACGGCTCAAATAGCCTTCCTTATGCTTTTTGCTGCCGCCGCTCATACTGCCGCCGGCGTTGACTACGTCGCCGTCCAGCGTAACTACGCGCAGACGATAGCGTCCGGCCTTTGCCGCAGCCAAGGCAGCATCAATGTTTTCGGCAATCAGCACTCTGCCCAGCAAAAAGCGTACCGCATTTTCAGCCTCAGGCTTATAGCCGATTAAATCTACCGCATAGCCAAGAATTCCCGGCAGCTTCGCCAGTGCTTCCTCCTCGCGGTTCGGCCCGCGACGTTGCACGGTATCCAACGGCAGGAAGGTTGCGCGTCCGCTACCAGTACGCTTTAAAAAGCCTATCGCTTCCTTCGCCGCATTGGCCGAGCGCATCACCAGGTTCTGCGCTCCCTCGCCCAACGCTGTTTCGATAGCAGCGACATATTTATCTTCTACCTGCAGCAGCTCCGCAGCCACGCCTACAACCTGCTCACGCCAAGGCTCCTGCGCCTTCAGCACCGCTTTGATGCCGTAGCTGAATCCCTCGTAGCTCTGCTGCAGACGCTTTAAGCTCTGCTCGCGTGTTTCAGCCGCAGTCAGCTGACGTTGGCACTGCTGCTGACTGCTGCGTACAGCCTGCAGCTCCTTTTGACCTGCATCATAGGCGCTGTGCAGCTCCTCGCCCTTTTTGCGCACCAGCTCCATGCCGTGAGCGCACTGCGATTGCTGCTCCAGCAGGCTGTTGTACTGCTCCTGTGCCTGACGGTCTGCCGCTTCGGCCTCTTCTATACTTTTCTTCAGAGCCTCGCGGCGACGTGCGCGCTGCTCCTGCTCCTGTTCCAGATTGTGCAGCTCGTTGCGGAGATTAATCAGCTCCTGCATACCGCTGAAAAACTGCGATTGTGCCTGCTCATCATTGCGCTTCGCCTCTTCCAGCTTGGCGCTCTGCTCGTCACGCTGCGCCTGCAGCTGCTTTACAGCGCCATCGGCCACAGCATGTCTTTTTTCGACAGCATCAAACTCTGCTGCCAGCTCCTGCATTCTTGCTTCCTGCTCGCGCACCTGCTGCTCTAAACGTTCATTGCGCTGCACAAGGCGTTCGCCGGCCTTTTCGTTCTGGCTGACACGTTCATCCAAAACCTTTTGGTCGCCGCGCAGCTTTTCTAAAGCAGTCTCGCGGTTTTTGATATCATCCTGCAATTTATTATAAGCCTCGGCCAGCTTATCCAGCTCCTGCTGTACCTTTACGGCCTCGGCCTGCATGCTGCCGACCTTCGCTGCCTGCTCGGAATACGCACCTGCCGCCGCTTCCTTTTTCGTCTGCAGCTCTCTGCCTTTTTCCTCCAAAGCGTCCAAGCGACGCAAAAGTACAGATAAACGGCAACGGCGCAGCTCCTCGCTTAGCTCGTTGAACTGCTGAGTTTTGGCTGCTGCCTGCGCCAACGGCTCTACCTGCGCATCTACCTCACTGCGGATATCGTTAATACGCGTAAGGTTGTTGGCCGTATCGTCCAGCTTGCGTACCGCATCCTTCTTGCGCAGACGATATTTAGCGATGCCTGCTGCTTCTTCGAACAGACTGCGTCTGTCCTCGGGACGGCTGTTTAAGACCTCATCAATTTTATTTTGGCCGATAATGGACATCGAGCCCTTACCAAGACCGGTATCTGCCATCAAGTCAATTATATCCTTCAGACGGCAGCTTTTTTTATTAATCGCATATTCGCTTTCACCGCTGCGGAAAATGCGGCGCGTCAGGCTTACCTGCTCAAAATCGAGCGGCAGTGTTCTGTCGCTGTTATCAAAATCAACGGTGACCTCTGCTACGCCCAACGCTCTGCGCTTGCCGCTGCCGGAGAAGATAACATCCTCCATTTTGCTGCCACGCAGATACTTGGCGCTCTGCTCGCCCAACACCCAACGGATGGCATCCGAAATATTGCTCTTGCCCGAACCGTTCGGTCCGACAACAGCAGTAATTCCCTTGTCAAAGGTCAATTCAGTTTTATCAGCAAAGGATTTAAAGCCATAGGTTGAAAAGGACTTTAAACGCACTAGAAATCACCCATTTTCTCTAAGTCAGTTATTATATCTTTTTATTGTATCATAAAACGGTGTTTTTTTACACCTTGCAGAACTTCACTTATGCTAAAAATTACAAAATAACCTGCCAGCGCTCTGCCAAATCCTCCAAACGCAGGCGCGCGTTGGCAGGACTTGTAGACGGCAGATAAAAAATTCGCACCTGCTCAGGAATTTTTTTGGCAAAATATTTTTTAAATGCTGCACCCGCCTTGCCGCCGTTGCAGACTACCGCCTGCAAATGCGGCAGCTCGCCTGCAAGCTCCACAACGGCGTTCGGCGTTTCGTTTTTGATGCTGCTGTCCAAGCTGCCCTCGCGCTCGCAATAGCCCAGCGTGTCCCACAGTGCAATGTGATGCTTATGCAGCAAAGCCTGCTTGGCAGCGTAATCCTGCGGCACGTCCTCATTTAAAAGCAACGCCAGCAAACGCCAGAAGCGGTTCTGCGGATGTGCGTAATATTCCTGCTGCTCCAGGGATTTTATTCCCGGCATAGAGCCGAGAATCAATATTCTGCTGTGCTCATCTACGATTGGTGCAAAGGATTTACATGTGGACATACTCTTATCTCATCTGCCTTATCTTGAATTATCTGCAGCTCAAGCCCCGGGAAGCACGCTTCCCAATAGCGCAGGTTGCAGCTTTTTTGCCCGCGCAGCTTCGATTCCAGGCGTGCAGGGCAATATATAGTAATAGCGCCGCAGTCAGCCAGCTTTTCTAATTGTGACGTCACTTCGGTGCGCAGCACCATGCTTTTTACCATCTCACCCATCGCCGGATGAAACGGTCCTGCAAGAATGTTGCCCGGTGCGCACAGCTCCTCGTCAGGCTGCAGGCCGATGCGGATAACATTCACGCCTGCTTCCGTCAGCTCGCGATAAGCCCAGGCCGCCTGCGTCACGGCCTCCTCCAGCGTCAGCGGCACAAAGCGCCCCGCCGCGTAGTCCGCAGCCAGTGGCGTACCCTTGATTACTAATAAAGGATAGATGCGTGCCACATCAGGCTGCATCTCAATAGCCTTACGCACCGTTTCCTGCACGCTATCAAAGCTTTGCTCTGGCATGCCCACCATCAGCTGCAGGCCGACTTGAAAGCCGAAGCGTTTTAAAAGCGCCACCGCCGGCGCCACCTGCGCCGCCGTATGGCCGCGCTCCGCTGCCGCCAGCACTCTGTCATCAAGCGACTGCACGCCTAGCTCCACCAGGCGCACACCATGCTGCTGCAAAAGCTGCAAGCGTTCTTCATCTATATAGTCCGGGCGTGTCGAAAGGCGCACACTGCCGATAAAGCCTTCGGCAAGCAGCGCATCCGTCAGCGCCAGCAGCTCCTCCTGCAGCTCCAAAGGCAGGCCGGTAAAGCTGCCACCGTAAAACGCCGCCTCGTTAGCAGCGCTCGGACGCAGCCAGCTGCGCCAGCGCGCAAGCTGCTCCTTGGCACCTGCGACAGCAGCCAGCTTCTGTCCGCTAATTGTCTTTTGGTTACAAAAAACGCATTGATGCGGACAGCCTGCATGCGGTATGAAAATCGGCAGAATAGACATAGATATCCCTTCTTTTAAACAAAAAACACAGCTTTTATGTAAATTTTTCAGAAAAAACTAATTAATGATAATTATTCCTATTGACATTATCCCCTATAGGGGGTTATTATAGTGTTGCAAGAAATTTAATAGGAATGTGGTGCAGCAATGAAATTATCTCACATGAAGTTTATAAAAACAAGTCTTCCCTTTACATTTTCTACAGTGGCGGCCTCACTTATGGGTGCCGTCGACACTGCCGTAGTCGGGCATTTGGGGAATTATACATACATTAACGCTGTTTCTTTGGGCGCAGTAATCTTCAGCACAGTCTATTGGCTTTTCGGCTTTCTGAAAATATCTACCAGCGGCTTTGCAGCGCAAGCCTTAGGTCAGCACGATCCCAAGCTGCTCGCTGGTGCTTTTATCCGCGGAGTGCTGGCAGCCTTCGGTATCGGCCTGCTGCTCGTAATTTTGCAGGAGCCTATCTGGCGGACAGCTCTGCTGCTCTTCAACCCCGATGCAGCAACCAAGCCTATGTTGGAGCAATATTATCGCATGCTCATCTGGATTATGCCGCTGACGCTCGTTTTCCAGACTGCACAGGGATGGTTCGCCGGCACGCTGCATGTACGCATTGCCGTGCTCACCGCACTTGCCAGCAACATCATCAACCTGCTGCTGGACGTGCTTTTTGTCATTGTATTGCATTATGAGGTAACCGGCGTTGCTGCTGCCACCTGCATCGCCAATATTACCGGCTTTTTGGCTATTCTGTACTTTTATGCCAAGCACAAGCCCCTGCCGCTGACAGCAGTGCCGCTGCGAAAAATTTTTTCCGGTCCCACCTGCCGTCAGATGCTGCAGTGCGGTTCGCATCTCACCGTGCGTATGTTCTGCATGATTATCATGGTCAATAGCTTTATGCATCAAAGCTCAGCCTTCGGCGGAGAGCTTTTGGCAGCCAATTCTATTCTTTTCCAGATACAGTTCATTATGGGCGATATTCTGACCGGCCTTTCGCAGGCAGGTGCCATCTATTCCGGCATTGCCTTCGGCGAGCACGACCGCTCCATGCTCAATGATACGCTGCGGATCAGCTTTATCTGGGCCATCGGCTTCGGCCTGCTGCAGACTGTCGGCTATTATTGCTGCCGTCACGCCATTCTTGGCTGCTTCACAAATCTGCACAGCGTTATTGCCACGGCGCGGCAGTACGATTTGTTTATAGCCTTCTTCCCGCTTATCAGTGCACTCGGTATCGTCTACTACGGCGTATTCAATGGTGCGCTCTACACCAAGCCTATCTGCATCTCCATGCTGCTTACAGCAGGCTGTTACCTTACCGCCTACTTTACACTCATTCCGCTTTATGGCAACATCGGCCTGTGGCTGGCCTTCCTCATCTTCTATATTGCTCGCAGCAGCTTTTTACTGTTCTTTGTTCCCAAGCTGCAGCAAAAAGTTGCTCTGGCATAGCCTCAAACACAGCTGCACGCTCTTAACGTGCAGCTTTTTTATTTTCAGCGCAGATATTGATCAATAGCCGCTTCAAAATCCTCCAGACTTTTGCTGCCCTCACCTTTTTCGATAGCATGCAAAATGCAATGCTCCAGGTGGTCCTTTAAAATAACCTTGGCTGTATTATCCAGCGCTTTGCGCACCGCAGCTATCTGAATCAGCACCTCCGAGCAATCCCTGTCGTTATCTACCATAGTCTTGATAGAACGCACATGGCCTTCAATGCGTGCCAGGCGGTTGACAACCTTCTTCTTATTAGGATGGTTGTGAGCGTGTGCATGAGCTTCCTGCAAAGTCTGCTGTTTTTTATCATCCTGCTGATTTAGCTCCGCCTGCCTGCGCACATATTCCAATAAAGATTTTTCCTCTGCCATTACTGTCACCAACCTTATCTCTACATTATTAAAAGGGAGCGCACTAAACACGCTCCCTCATTTTATTCCGCTACCTGTGGCGTCAAAATGCTTTCGATTACCAAAGCCACGCCGTCATCATTATTGGATGCCGTAATGATTTTTGCATTCTGCTTCACGCTGTCCTTAGCATTAGCAACAGCAACGCCGATGCCGGCATTGGCAATCATCTTCACATCGTTATTGGAATCACCGATGCACATAATTTCCTGCGGCTGTACGCCGTAGCTTGTCGCTACGCTTTTTACCGCCTCCCATTTGTTGACACCGGGCTCCATCAGCTCCAGGAAATTGTCTTTGGAGCTGGTAACATCCAGCTTACCGGCAAAGTCCTCTTTGAACTGCTGCCATACCTCGGCAAATTCCTTGCTCTTGGTCATAACTAAAATTTTATATGGTGCTTCATCCGTATGATACAGCGCCTCACCGATAGCAGTCGTCTGAATGCCACTGATTTTGGTATACATGCGAGAGCACTCATTCTCCTGCTTAATCAAAATGCTGTCACGCACATAAAGCTGCAGGTAATAACCCTTCTCGCGGCAGTATGCCAACACCTCGTTGGCTGTAGACAGCTTCATCTTGTGCTCGTAATAAACCTTACCGCTCAGGCTGCCCTTAACGAGAGCGCCGTTATAGGTAACCAATGGCACATCAAGGCCCAGCTTTTCCGCATAAGGACGCACGGAAACGTACATTCTGCCGGTAGCAATCAAAAAAATCTTGCCTGCGTCCAGCGCCTTTCTGATAGCTGCCTCGTTGCGCGGAGAAATCTGGCAGTCCTTATTCAAAAGTGTATCGTCCATATCGCTGGCAATCAGCTTAATTTCCATGCTCCATCTGCTCCTTTAACATCAACTTATCCAAAAATATAGCTGCTGCCGGATAAAGCAGCAAAAGAAAAATACCGTGCATAATGCCAAAGTTAAGGTCATAACCCGGCAGCATACGGCAAACAGTTACGGCACCCTCCAGGGAGAAGGCAGCCATCACCAGCATAGCCTTCAGGGAGTCATTTCTGCGTTTGGCCAGCTCCTGCAGCCTAGTCAGCAAAAACTGCTTGTCGACAATAACATGCATCAGCTTCAAGCCCAGACACATAAAAGCACCTTCGATAAAGGAGCCTGCCACCAGACCGCCTAATGTCACAACCTGCAGCATACCGGTTACATATTCACATAGGAAAAAAATGACGCTCAGCGTCAGCCACATTGTAGCTAAATTATACATTGTTTTCTTCAAATTAATCACCAAGATACATTATAACACAGACAGCCGTCAAATTACACTGGGCGTCTGATATTTTATGATGCTTTTAAGCATATTTTGCAAGTATTTCTGCATATTTTGTGGTAAAATAAATTTATTAACGTAAGCAGACAGCATTGTCTGTACGAAAGGAGCAGTTTATATGAAGCGCAGTGATAAATTCCGCCAGGCCAACCGTGAGGCGCTGGCTACTGTTATCGCCACCATTGCCGTAATCATCTTCTGGTGTTTGGCAGGCTTTGGACTGGCAGACAGCGATATCACCTTTTGGCATACGCCTATTTGGGTTTGGGGCGGCTGTGTCGGCACCTGGCTCTTCGCCATCGCCGTTACCGTTTTCCTGACGAAGAAGGTTTTTGTCAACTTTGATTTGGATGACAGCACGGAGGAAAAGCAGCATGAGTAGTATTTTAAATATTTTACCAGCACTGGCCTTTCTGCTGATTCTGTTGAGCATCAGCGCCTACATCCAGCGCACGTCAAAGGAAAACAGGCAAAAGGATTTTGCCAAGGATTACTTCATCGGCGGCCGTACTCTCGGCGGCTTCGTATTGGCAATGACCACCGCTGCCACCTACAGCAGCGTAAGCACCTTCGTCGGTGGTCCGGGCGTAGCCTGGGTTATCGGCTATGGCTGGCTGTACATGGCTATCGTCCAGGTGGTCGTTATCTTCCTTGTTTTAGGCGTATTCGGCAAAAAGATTGCCCTTATTGCGCGTGAGATTGACGCCGTAACCGTCATTGACGTGCTACGTGCCCGCTATCATTCCGACTTTCTGGCGAACATGGCTGCCGTTGTTATTGTCGCCTTCTTCTGCGCCACCATGGTGGCACAGTTCGTCGGCGCCGCCAAGCTCTTCGAAGCAGTAACCGGCTTCTCCTATCTCACCGGCCTCACCATGTTCGGCCTGATTGTAGTCATTTACACCACCATCGGTGGTTTTAAGGGTGTTGCCGTTACCGACGCCTGCTGCGCCATCGCCATGATCGTCGGCCTGTGCATCCTCATGGGCGGCATGATGCATGCAGGCGGCGGCTTCAACAAAATTATGAGCTACATCAGCACCCAGCATCCCGATATGCTGGAGCCGCTTTCCCGCGGCAAAATGCCGATTTCGCTGTACATCAGCCAATGGCTGCTCGTCGGCATCTGTACGCTGTCGCTGCCGCAGTCCGTTGTCCGCGGCATCAGCTACAAGGATACTAAAGCGCTGCACAATGCTATGATTATCGGTACCGTCGTAATCGGCGCCATGACACTGGTCGCAACCTGGATCGGTGTCATTAGCAAGGGTGTTCTGACCGGACCTATCACAGCCTACGGCAACAGTGTTGATAACATCATGCCTGCCGCCATCGTGCAAAGCCTCACTCCCTTCTGGGCCGGTGTCATTATCATCGGACCGATTGCAGCAACCATTTCCACCGTATCCTCGCTGCTGCTTTCCTCGTCCTCATCTATCGTCAAGGACGTTTACATGAACATCAAGGGCAAGCGCGAAGAACAGCTCAGCAATAACCAAATTCGCCTCTACAGCCTGGGCGCGACTGTTATCCTCGGCCTTTTTGTTTATGCCATCGCCATCAAACCGCCAAGTGTTATCTGGCAGATTAACATGTTTGCCTTCGGCGGTCTGGAAACAGCCTTCTTCTGGGTACTGATTTTCGGTCTTTTCTGGCCCAAGGCCAACAAATACGGCGCTATTGCTGCCATGGGCGGCGGTGTAATCATCTACTGCCTTGCCATGGTCTTTAAGATTAAGGTGCTTGACCTGCACCAGATAGTGCTCGGCATCGGCCTTTCCCTGCTGTGCTTCTTCATCGGCAACAGCTTCGGCAAAACAGTCGATGAAAAAACACTGCGCATCTTCTTCCCCGAAAAATTCGACGACGAAAAATAAATAAAGCCGCATATTATTCCAATATCAAAAAATCAAAATCTCTGCTTACGGTGTTTGCAAGCATCTTGGCAGAGATTTTTTATGCTCTGTTTTCTTTATAAAATTAAGTATCTGACACTGTTTACCTATGGTTTTCCTGCATTTAACAGACGCTGCTGATTAATTTCCTCATAGATAAAATTTTCTCAATGCTGACACTCCTGTCATTTATATCCGCCTTATTCTTATTTACAAAAAGGACAAATAGTTTTCATTGAGTAATCATGATTATCCATTGACATGGAATATTATTTTCTGCTATCTTAAAAGTATAAGCAGTTCTCAGCCACTCACCCCACGATGCAGGAAGGAGCGTGCCGTCATGCTAAAAAAATCTGTCATTATTCTCGCAGGAATGTTGCTTTTAATTACCAGCTGCTTTGCCAACACACGTATGCAACAATCTGCTAAACAACAACTAATTCCCAAGGTCAAGGAGGTCACAATTATGGATTTTTCCCAAGAAAAAGAAAACGTCATCTATCTTGCAGGAGGCTGCTTCTGGGGGCTGGAAAAACTGATGCAATCCATACCGGGCGTAATCGATGCCCAAAGCGGTTATGCCAACGGCACAGGCAAAGCAGATGCCAAGTATCAGACAATTTTGGGCGGGAAAACCGGTTTTCGCGAAACCGTGCGTGTTGAATACGATCCGGCAAAGGTAAGTCTTGACCATCTGCTCTTGGCATATTTTTACGTCATTGACCCAACAGTCCTCAACAAACAGGGTAATGATACCGGAACACAGTATCAGACTGGCATCTACTATACCAATACACAAGCGCAGGCTGTCGTAGAACGTATCGTGGAACTGGAACGCGGTCGTCATAAGGTATTTGCAGTCGAAGTCGGACCACTGAAAAACTATTATCCGGCAGAAGAATATCATCAGAACTATCTTGATAAAAATCCTGGCGGATACTGCCATATATCGCCTGCTAAAATCAAGCTGCTCAGTACCTTAAAAATTGATGCCGGTGCCTACAAAAAACCTGCTGCCGAAACTATACGCGATAAGCTTACCGCAGAACAATTTCAGGTAACACAGCAAAACGGTACCGAACTACCGTTCCGCAACGAATTCTGGGATAAATTTGCCAAAGGCATTTATGTTGATATCGTAACCGGCGAACCACTCTTTTCTTCAACCGACAAATATCAGAGCAGCTGCGGCTGGCCCGCCTTTACCAAGCCTATTGAAGCACCTTTGCTAGTAGAACGCAAAGATACAAGCCATGGTATGGTACGCACCGAGGTGCGCAGCCGCAGCGGCGATTCGCATTTAGGCCATGTTTTCACCGGTGACCACGAATCACCCAACGGTGTACGTTACTGCATCAACAGTGCTTCCCTGCGCTTTATCCCCTACGAACAGATGGAAGCCGAAGGCTATGGCTATCTGCTGTATCTTTTCAAATAATACTCTCTAACATAAAACGGTTCTATAATAAGTGTTGGGGTCTTGGTCTAAAATAAGATCGAGACCACCGGCA
>ERZ780223.94-NODE-94-length-98062-cov-13.563847_pt1 | contig 98062 bp, 184 predicted proteins | sample MGYA00511016_ERZ780223 | MGnify/ENA primary metagenome ERZ780223 (study PRJEB29588, sample SAMEA2159032) | human gut metagenome | biome: human gut; feature: human-associated habitat; material: faeces | place: Denmark | collected 2008/2010 ... | reverse complement strand
AATAATATATATATAAAACAATATAAGATAACAATCGTTACCGATCTCTGATCGGTAACTCTTAAACCCCTTTTTCTTTTCTCTTGTCTTGTTACATCTTGGATGATTATATCCTTGATACAATATTTGACTCCTTTCTGTATAACACATTAACGATTACGATATATTATTCTCGATTTATAATTCTGTTTCATATAATATATTGTCTATCCCAGAATTCTTATCCTGTTTGCTAACGCTGCACAGTCTAAGACCGACCCTTATCAAAGGGTCTATTCTTAAAATTCTGTTCTCTTATCTGTATAGTTTTGATATACCCGGTACAACGCAGCACAGTACGTCGTGGTAATCGCTGCACAGAATTTTGTGCAATAGTTACAATTTTTTAGTTTCTGTTTTGTGCAACTTGTACAATGGATATATATCTGTGAACTCGTCTGATAGGGCTAGAATGGATTTTTATTTCTTTTTGGATAAGTTGGTAGACTAAAACGAAAAACACCTATATGAGGCTGTTAAGGGGCTTAGAATTGAAATTGCATTTTTAGACATAAAAATAGGACAGCTTTTACACTGTCCTGCGATAGATTAGATATTAGATTATATGTTTTCTGTTATCAGCCAATTAGATTCTGGTTTAGCTATCAGCCTGGCATCCATGTATGCCATATCCATAGATAGACATGTTGCTGCTTGGTAATAGCTACCGTTCATTGGATTTAGTACCAATGCGACAGATGGCTTGTTGTTGTCTTCGAAATATAGAGGAATAAGCAATTGGATTTTGTTTTGATACCAATGCGGCACGGCAAGTTTATAATTTGCTGTTACACGCTGCATAGCTGTATCTACAACACCCTTTAGAAATTCCAATTTATGTTTGTGGTTTTTGATCGAATCTGGTAACCGGCTAGATGTATTCAAATCATCAAGGATGTGTCCATAATTGATATTGATTGGATAATGCCAGTTAAATACTAATGCAGCTGGATCTGAAAAATAATCCGCTCTTTCCGGAAGATCTTTATTGATGTTCAACTGACCTAGCTCGTAAGTATCCTTAAATCCTTTGAAAAACCATTTCTGTGCATTTCCTGAAGTATTATGATTGACTTCCCCGTAAGCATAAATAGGAGAGTAATATGTTGTAAATAGTCCTGTATTGAACAGACAATATGTGTCAGTTTCAACTATTTTGTTCTCATCTTGTAGCTTATTAAATGTGTAGCGTAAATAATTCTTCAATATATTATTTTCGCTTTGATCATCAGAATCAGAACTCCATTTCTCCGGCAGGGCTTTGTCAGCTAATTGCTGAATTTGTTCGTTATAGTCTCTCCAATACATATAATCATATACATTAATATAATTGTCCATATTATCCTCCTGTGATATGTTTTCATAATGATTTTCAATCATATTAATTATATACAATTTATCACTATTTTTAAATATCAATCCATTATAATGATAGAGGTTTTCGTCATTACAGGTAAGAAGTCTCCATTTTGCTATATTAGTATCATATTTATAATTTTTTGCTTCAAGGCGATGCCCGGCATCATCAAAACTATTAGCAAAAATGAGAATAAAACTATCATCTTCATTAAATAAATCATCTTTTCCACCTATTAACGGTATCAAATATACATATTTCATTTTTTTACTCCTTTCTCTGTCTACCCATAAAATTCTTGCCGCAAGCGTCAAGACCGTCCCTAATCATAGGGACTATTTTTAATAAACGTATTTTTGATCTGGATCTAATTCGATTTCTGACAATATTTCTATCTTGTTTATTGTCATATTATTATGATAGTACTTGAAATCTGTTTCAATCATCTTTAATAACTCTTTCTTACAATATCTATTATTTACAAGTATAGTATCTATGTAGTTACAATTGTCTTCATATTTGATACGATATACGTACAAGATTTGGTTTGGCAGTATTTCAGCATCATCTTGTTTTAACTCTTCGTCGATCGGTTCAAATGCTTTGATTTCTAGATAATCCATAAATTCATCTTCCGGCACATCTATTTTGCGGCGTGCAATATCTAATACATCTGTTGATGAAAGTGGGGTTGTTGTGTTGACTGTTTCTATGCCTCCACTCCATAGAGAGCCGACTTGATATTGATATTTTACATAATATCTCATGTACATGTTGTACCTCCTTTGGTGATATGTTGACGGTTACATTATATTGTTCTCGGTAAATTGATTTGTCTGACCTAAAATTCTTGCTAAAGCAAGACCGATCCTGATCACAGGATTTATTTTTAATGCGCCGGGATATTGTGGAAAGTCTGAAATTGGTGTTAAGTCCAAAAAACGACTTTTTTACTGCTTTAGTGTGTAGTTTGATGACTTGACAAATAAAAAGTAGGGCAATGTAAACAAAATGAAATGCTATGTTTTTGTGCATCGTGCATAATTGATTCGTTTTTATTGGATTAATGGGAGCGATGTTTGTGTCAGGCGGCGGATTTGAGTGCAGTGTGGTTGATTTTTGTTGTGCTGTGATTGGTGATTTGGGCGTAAATAAGGGGATTTTGCGATATATTTGACGATAAGGGAGCGGAGATGAGTCGGAGCTGGATATTGCGGTAGGGATTGGCGAATGTGGGGACGGGGATTTTTTTGGATTTGGGACGTGGAATTTTCAAGTTAGTGTGTGGAATTAACAGCTTATAGGAATACCTGATTTACTAAGTCAGTTGCTAGTTTTTACTACCCCCATCTGACGGATTTTCAACTTGCCAAAAATCCGTATTTTTCGCAAGTTTGCACCGAAAAATCAAATTTTTTTTGTGCTAATGTGTAACCACGCTGAACAGCGAATCACCAAAGCAGTTCAGTAAACAAAAAAAATATTTATTTAAGAAAGGTTAAAAAAGGTGAATATCATGAAAACATTATCGAACGCAGTAATCATTAACGGTGTTAGTTACACAATTAACGCTACAGAAGCAAAAAAAGTAGCACAGGTATTAGGACTGGAAGTAGCACAGACTACTGCAAAACAGTCTAAGGAATCCACAACAAAGTCTAAGGCACCTAAAAAATCAGAGCCTAAGTCAGAGCCTAAGAAGTCTGCAAAGTCTACACGGATTGTAGGCAGTCTTGAGTGCGACGGCAAGTTTGTCCGCACTGTCAAAGGGGCGTTTTTATCTAGCAAAGCTAGATACGCCATCAAGATGTCCGCAACTGAGGACTTCGGTGCGATCAAGCTCGGTAAAGGTAACAAGGTCTATGACACACTTGCTAAAGAGGATAAATATGTGCAGATTTACGAGTTCAAGTCTGCCGATGACGCAAAGAAGTTTATGGATAATCAGGAAAGCCGTATGGCTAAATAAGGGGGTTGTGATATGAAAATCGTATGGTACACAAATAAATTAGGTCGTATTTATGTTGACAATATGCTTGTAGGTTTGGCTCATAAACACAATGACGGTTCAGTAACACTGGACTAACACTCGACTAGGCGAGTATAAACAGGTGTCAAGCCTAGTGCGTTACCCACTCTTTTGAGTGGGTAGATCACAAAATCTCCATTCATCATTTTGTGTACATAACAACAAAATAAAAACGTTATAGGTCGTAGAGGTGCGTCAGACGTTCCCAAACGGTCTATTAAAATCACCCAAAATTAGAAAGACGCAATGTATAAGTCTGTATCTATGGGTTCTAGTGAGATAAACCGACTCACGACATCAACACATAGATATAATCCGACTGACAAGGAGGTGTGCGTTAATGAGTAAGTGATAAATAGACTTTAGGTTTCTCTGCCAAGTAGTGCAGTGTATGTCTTACATTTTCGGCATAACGCTTACAAGAAAGAGTGTAATACGTGGGATATAGTCGCATAGGGCTGACAAGGAAGTAGGAGCTTCCCCAAGTGGCTAGGTCAGCGGATATGAACTCCATATCCGGGAAAACTTGGTAAACCGAGCAAGAAAGTGGTGTCGGGTGACAAGTACACCAAACATAGTGTGTAAACACTATCACATAGCATCTTGGTACAAATACGAGGCAGTGATTGACACAACGCTCGTCATAAAGGTATCCACCGGGATACAACAACTAGGTAACTCGTTAGGAGAGATGCCGTTGTCTGATGTGGATAGTCTAACGCCAACGAGGTATTGGTATTGACAGATTGATGGATAATATTGGTTTTGATTGCTAAAAAATCATTATCTGCCGTTATCTTGATAAATGTTTCTGCCATGAAAGTAGTGGTATTGATTATCTCACTAAGATTGAATCGGTTACTTGGTTGTAGTATTAAGTGGATATTGGGTAGTACACAAGAGTTAGTGGTAACACTAATGTTGAATACATCTATCTGTATTCGTGTATGAGGTATGTTTGGTACAATCCCCAACTGTAAATCCTACTGCCTAGTGTAGCTAGGTTGATAGTATATTCTGTAATCAGTAGAATAATATCCCTGATAAAACCGTATGTCTTACAATCGGTTTGTATAAAACAGTGGTTGAAATACCAAAGATATTCGTAACAGTTGGAGCGAATTAAAACAATAAACTGTTGACTGTATAAGGTTTAGTCACCTGATGACAAGTAGTAGCTACTTGTCTTTGTGCAAATATGTGGTGGATAATATATGGCTAACAACTATATATTTATCAGTGGGTTCGATTCCCACTTGCACATTCAAAGATAGCATTTGAACATCTACTATCTTTGGAAATAATCAACACAAATAAGAATAAAGGAGGAAAAAAACCATGAAAATAACAGGCAGATACTACACAGACCAGAACTTTATCAACGTCTGCACGAACAACACATTGTATACGATTGCTCGCAATACGGGCGATTGGGGTTGTCGTAAAGTCGGAGACAAAACCGGCTTTGGTGTGTTCGACGGCGAAGCATATAAGGCAGAGCTGGAGCAATGCACCAAAACAGGCACATTTACACTAAAATAAACACAAGCACCCAAAACAGGGTGCTATTTTTATACTTGACAATACAACAAATTTGTCAAAATTTTGAAGGAGGAATAATCATGAGTAAATTTTTCGATGAAACAATGCAGGGTTTGCTTGAGGCAGTGGCAATCGACCAAAAGCAAATTCCAGTTAAACAGGTAAACGGCTTACCAGCTACTACTCTTCGTGCGGAAGATGTAGAAAAAAATTTAATTGATAATGTTGTTAAATTACGGAAAGATTCTAATATTTCTCAAAAAGAATTAGCAGACTTAACGGAAAGTAAACAACAAAGTATTTCACGGTTTGAAAAGAAAACACATAGTCCGTCGTTAGTCTTATTTGTTAAAATTATTGACGCACTAGGATATAAAATGGAACTTGTGAAAAAATAATTTAAGTGTCATATTAGTTTTATATAGCATCTAATGGAAATTTAATCTGTTAGGTGCTATTTTTATGCACAAAAATAAAGGAGACAGACTGATGAAACGGAAAATAGTATATGAAGTATGTATGGTCGTAGCAATCACTACGGCTTTTTTAATTGGAGCGAAAACGGCACCACCAACACAAAACAGCAAGGATATGTTAGATATGCGTACCGTTACGGATTTTGATGCAACAGATACAGGTATTATGCTGTATACGAAAGATGGTGACGGATATTACTGGGAGAGATAAGGCAAATATTTGCATAGTTAGAGGGCTGGAATTATCCAGCCTTTTATAGTGTGTAAATACTGTGCGGATAGGCGGTGTGATAATGACTGCCACAACTACGCACGGAAACTTAAATAACACGCTAGAAAGGCAGGTGTAGGAATATGAAAATTGTATGGATTACGGAAACGACTGGCAGAGCATACGTAAACGGAAATCTTGTAGCGTATGCCCACCGGGACAATCAGGGAAACGTGACGTATGATTCCCGGTTCTAAATGGAGATGGACGCCTTGCAAAAACAAGACGCCCATGCGAATCAAGGGCGGTTATAGGGTTGTAACCGTCCTAATAAAACAAATCAATTATAGCAAATTTGAAGGGAGAAATCAATATGAGTAGAGAATTATATAACTATAAACGCAGGGCAACAACCGCCGCAAGGGATTTATGGTATGGCGATGATGTACTTGCGGCAATTGATAGTGCAACAACGGTAAATGAAGTAGCACGGATTATGAAGAAAGCGAGGGAAGATTATGTATACGAAGAGTGAGTTGCAACGTCTTTATGCGAAGGCAAAAGCAGCACGGTTATTCGGTGGCGTTGCCGCACTTATTACAGGTGTGGCAAGTACATTACTAACAATGGATGGTACAGCATTGCTAATCTGTGTACCGCTTGGTATTGCGATGTTAACAACGGAAAGTGAACAGGAAAAATGTGCAAGAAAAGAATATATGGAGGTAGAAAGATGAGAGATTATGCTGATTTTTGGGAACTGACAAATTATTTGAACGAAGTGTTCAAGGGTGGGCTGACAGCAAGGGAAGTTGCCTGTTATGCGAGTGTGTATTATCAGGATTACTTACGGAGTCTTGAGCTGCACAAACCACAGGCAATTCTAATTCTAGTCATTGAGAGATTGGAAGAGGATGGAACCGACGAGGCAGACAGTTGGCTTGAAAAGATATTAGTAGGATTACGTTAGGAGGTACAAAATGAAATGGATTGAGATTTTACGGAAAGATGACTATGCGTTATTACAAAGCGAAAGTGATACGCAATATGTGGTGGCAAGTGGATATAACCCTGATGCCGAAGAGAATCAAATGTGGACAAGCGGCACGTACTTTACGTACTGGTCAAGTGCGGAGTGTAAGGCAGAGTGCTTGCAGTCGGCGTTGGATTGCTTGAGAAGCAGGACGGAAGAGCATTACGTCACGAAGAAACAGAAGTATCTTGAAATCTACAGGGAAGATTACGGCGAAGGCACATTTGACGAAATCTTGAAGTCACTTGATTTAGATGATGATATGGTAGGTGATTCGTTTGGGTGCTACTGTATTGTGGACGAAGAGAGCTTGAAAAGGTAGGTGATTATATGCAACTTATAGCAAAAACTCAGAAAGGAACAGAATTTATGCACTCAAAAACAAATGCGTTCTTTGTTCCTGATTCAAGTGCAAATAAGATTTGCAAGATAATGAATAACACGAAGTTTATGCTAAAAAGCGAAAATGAAGTTTGGCATGTGTATGACTATGATTCTACGCAGGAAATGTATGTAACACATAGATTGAGTATATACAGAGGCGTTGTAAAGTTAAAACCACTGTAAATGGATATTTCATTAGAAGAAAGGCAGGTAAAAATTATGATGAACGAAATTATTATGGAGTTAAATAACAGAGGATATAAGGCAGAAAGTACAACAGTGGTAGAAAATGGAGTTGAAAAAGTCGGTGTGATTATTGGAGAAGGTACAATAAGACCTACTATTTATCCTAACTTAAATCTTATAGTGAATGAGTGTGTAAATGAAATTATTAATACTTATGAAAACGCTCCAAAAATGGATATAAATACGGATAAGATTACAAAGTGGGATTATGCAAAGAATAACTTGCAGCTTTGTTTACAGAGAAAGACAGATGAAAATATTTTCAAGAGGGATTATCTTGATATGGAAATGTATGTCAGGGTAAAAGTCGCAAAAGATGCTACATATAAGATAAAGCCAGGAATGTTTAAGGAAGTAAGTGAAGATGAAATTTTTGCAAGGGCATTATTAAATGCAAAAGAAAATATTCTTGTTGAAGACATGGCAAAGATGTTTGCCGATATGATATGTTGTGACGAACTTCCTGATACGGATGAAGCAAAAATGATTATTGTTACAAATAAGAAAAAGGTAAATGGAGCAGTTGCAATTTGTGATAAAGAGTTGTTAAGCAATATTGCAAAGGAACATAATAGTAACCTTGTAATTCTTCCATCAAGTATTCACGAATGTATTATTCACATCGACAATAATCCAGATATGGAAATGTATTCAAATATGGTTCGTGAGGTAAATGAAACACAACTTGAACCCGAAGAAGTATTAAGTGATCACGCTTATTTCTTTAATAAAGAAACTTGTGAGATTAGTTGGTAGTGAAATGCGTGCTTCATATGGATTTTAAGAAAGGTAAATGGTGAATAAAATGGATAAAAACATTGTATTAGACAGAGTTACAAGCGAAAACAAAAGTGAATGTTGTGATTTTGTAGCATGTAATAATTGTGGAAGAGTAATGCTGATAAATCATGGAGAAGATACTTGTCCTGAATGCGACTGCAAGGGAACTTTATCATGGATGGAAGAAGATTTTGAGGAAATCAATTATGATAATGCACCAGATATATTAGCAGGTATGGGATACATGTTGTGTGATACAGAGTAAAGAAATTCGCATTTCAAAGGTAGATTGGAGGAAACGATATATGTTAGGATATAAAATCTATTTCAATGGAAACAAATTTGTAGCAGATAATACTGCAACAGAAGTTCAGACAATGCCATGCGATTCAACTGTTTCATGGATGGCTAATAAGACATATGCAGATGATGCTGTGGAAGAGTACAATGCCAATGATCTAAAGGATGTTAAAAAATGTAAGGAATGCGGAGAATATTTCTGGCAAACAGATGAAGAAAGAATATGGTTTACTGATAGGAATATGAAAACACCTTGCAGATGTTATTCTTGCAGGAAAAAGAAACACTGAAATCGCATTTCTTTAGAAAGGAGTAATATATGACAGTTATAGAATTTTGTGTAAAGAAAACACAAGTTGGAGAATTGTGTGTATTTAGAAGTGATGGGTGGATTATTGGTTCAACATGGATTGACCATGAGGATTTATTTACAATGGATAACGAAATCAGATATAAAGAAGTAAAATCTGATGAATGGGGTACATTAACAATTACAACAGAACATGGAGATAAAATTGATGTGCCATGTCATTATATAGACTTTTAATGAAACTAAGATTTCTTGTGGAAGGAGTAAAGAGAAATGATAACGGAAAATACACGGAAACAGTTGGCAGATTATAGAAAACATGGAAAGAAACTCAAATATCTTATCAATTATCTCATAGGGTTAATTGGGAACGAAGATAATTTCAAGGAGATTATATTAAGGGAAATGAAAGCTCTTGCGTTTAATGAGGATGAAATTGTTGAATGTCTGGAATATGATTTCGGATTGGATATGAGTTGGCATCCAATGAGTGTAAACTATGGAAAATAAATAACAAGTAACCGCAAAGGCAGTTAGGAGAATAATCTACTAGCTGTCTATTTTATTACAAGAAAGTGAGGAAATGATTATGGATGAATATTTAGAACAGGCAAAGAACTTCTTAAATAAGGCAAATGCAAAGTGCGAAATTGTGTATGGCGGTATTTCACGGAATGAGAACTGGAAAGAGAAAGAAAAAAGAAATTGGTATGATGTAGCAATTACAACGCCAAGAGGCAAAATGACGTTCACATTCTGGGATAGCATTCACAATACAGAGATTTCCACAATGACATTTGAGGAATACGCAAAAAAGAAACTCAAATATAACAGAGTTGAAGATATGTCATATGGTGAAAAGGTAAAAGCCAAAAATGATTTAGCAAGATTAAAGGCAGATGCTGTACCAAACGAATATGATGTACTTGCTTGCTTAGAAAAATACGATGTAGGAACTTTTGAAGATTTTTGTTCAGAGTTTGGATATGACGAGGATAGTAGAACGGCAGAGCGAATTTACATTGCAGTTATTAAGGAATATAAAGACTTGACAAGAATTTTCACAGAAGAACAAATGGAAAAATTAAGCGAAATTCAGTAGGAGGTATGATTATGAGTTATTTATTCTTATTTAGAGAAAAGGGTTCGGATGACAGAGATTGTTGTGCATACATTGATTCAAAGAATCCACGATTTCAATGCAATCATTATTTTGGAAGTGTGAACTTAAACGGAGCTTGTTATACAGGACATGAATTTCCTGTTTATGAAGATATTGAAACGGTATTAACTAAGGCAGAATATAACGAATTGGTTCAGTTCAACAAAGCAATTAATGATTTAGGATATGGAATTACAAAGGGAGATGAACGCTATAATAAGGGAATTGCATTAGCAAAATCAGTACAACATATCTATGATAAGCTCAAATCTGAAGAAGCAAAAGAATTCCAGCAGAAAATCATTGAAAGCGAAATCGAATATATGAAGGATGAATATTCATTGGATAATACAGATATTGAGAAGATATTTGATGAATATTATTTGGATTACAGAGACAGAGGAATTATTGGCAGTGTGTTCGAAGACAGTTCAGACTTGGGATACGAGGAAGCATGGAGTCTTGGATACATTAAAAATGGAGATTCTATTGCAGATAAATATTTCGATTATAAAAAGTTTGGAGAGGATTTAGTTAATGAGGATGAAAATTATCTTGAATTTAATGACGGACGAGTTGTAAGTCTGAATTATTAGAAGGGAGTGAAGAATATGACAATTACATATGATTTAGATTTAAACAGTTTTAATGCGTGGAGTGGTGCAGTAGATACGCTTGACAGAATACAGAGAGAAGGTAGATGTGAAGAGTTAGAAAACATTCTTGAAGATTTATATCCTGATGGAATGACAGAAACGCAGCTTAATGATTTACTGCGGTTCGATTCTGAACAGGTGTATGAATGGCTTGGAATTAGAAGTGAAGAACAGATTAGAAAGGAAATCAAGGAGGCAGAAGATGAACTTGCTGATATGCAAAGCGATTTGGAAGATGAGCTTGATGACGAAGATCTGACAATAAAAGAGAGGGCAGAAATCATTGACAGTTATCAGTCAGACATTTACGAAATCAAAGAGAGAATTGCAGACTTGAATGAAGAATTAGAGAATATCTAAGCAAAGGAAATTGTAATTTACAAGGAAATTTATGGAGGTAAAACATATGAATGGATATGAATTCAAGAGAGAAATTGAAAGAATTTTTAAGGTTGCACGAAATATGTATCCTAATGTAACAGATGGCATGTTGGACGCAAACGGGGCTATCTATTACATGAACGGAAATGACGGTACCCCTTTTGATTGGAATTGGAACGATATGCTGTGTGAATTCTTGATATTTCACAAAAACGAGATGGACTTTATTAAAGCATGTGTAAACAGTAACAACACAATTGATGTACACATTTATGAAACCGATAATGCAATGCAGCCAACTTATAAATTTACAGAGGAAATGGAGAACTTCAAAGCAAGGGATTTTGCAAAGATAATGAACTATATCGCAGATGAAGATCGGTTATGGAATAAGCCGATTGATGAACTTGATTGGGATGTTGATGTAACTGAATGTGATGAAATTGATTAACACATAGAAAAGGAGATTAGAACCATGAGAATAGAAGAAATAACGGAAACAAAGGAAGTTGTAGTAAAGAAACTGTATATTGCAAACGATGGCACAGTGTTTAATAACGAAGAAGATTGTAAAAAACACGAGAAAACAACTGAGCTAATGAGTGAGTATAACAAATTAGTGAAGGGAAATGTCAATGAATTTGATTTATTCTTTGAGGTTGGAAATGTCGATTACTCATACGACATTGTTGAAGTAAAAAATGAGAATGATATTAAAACTGTAAATAATATCTTAACTAACATACAAAAGAATGCAAAGCGAATTGTAAGACCGGGTATGTACCTTGTCGGGCATGATGACGACAATAAAATATACGGTTACTGGACAACATTGGGCGAAATACTAAACAGTATTGCGACAGTATACAATAAGGCTTTGATAGCTGGAAAGGAGAACTAATGCAAACATTAAAATTACCACTAAAATTAGAACCACGGTTGGAGAATTAAATAATACAGACTGTGCAGCGGTTGCTACAAGGCAGCCGCTATTTTATTACAAACAAAAATTGAAAGTGAGGACGATAATTATGAAAAACAAGACATATGTAACAGCAAAAGAGGCAGAGCAGGAAATGCAGGTTGTACGGCAAGCAGACGGTTTTACTGGCAAAATGGAAACGGATTATATTTCCCGCATGATTAAAGATGCAAAGAGAAATAGCGTAGTCGGAGACAAATTACAGTTGGTTGTTGATCCAACTTATATACATATTCCAGAGTGGCAGAGACGAATTACGAAGGCAAAATCCTTTGCAATCGGGAATGGTTATAACAAATATAAGTGGGACGCACCAAAGGTACTTGTATACAAAAACAGACTGTTGGTAATTGATGGACAGCACAGAATCTACGGTGCATTTAAGGCAAGTATGGATGCGGTTGTTGTAGAGATTATGGAGTGTACGTTGGAAGAAGCAATTGATTTATTTCTTGATCAGACAAAAGACAGAACACGTATGTTACCGAGAGATATTTACAGAGCGGCGATTGTAGGCAAAAAGCCTGATTACTTAATGCTTCGTGATATTTGTAAGGCAAACAATGTTGCTGTGTTAGGTGATGATGGATCAAATACAGTTGGTGTACTTACTTCGATTAGTGATGGAATTTCTTTGGTACGTTCGAATCCTGAGTTACTGGATAGTATCTTACGTATTATTGGTAAGCTTGGCTGGAACGGATATGCTGAGAGTTATAGCGGTAAGGCATATACAGCGAGAGTATTGAGAGTATTCCGTAAGATGTATGCTTACTTTGCAGGAAGAGAAGAACAGATGGAAGCGGCATTATTAAAGCATTGCAAAGGTACAGAGTATTTTGCAAATCATCTTGTTGATAAGACACAGGCACAGATGTTTGACAAGCTGCGTGACATTGTGGAGTACGAAATGCAGAGTCCATTTACACAGGTAAGAGGAGCTAAAAGAGCATGAGTAGAGAATTGAAGCGAAAGTTAAAGGAAGACACATTGAGTTTCCTGTGCAGCATGGTACTGATTTTAAGTTGTGTTGTAGTTGTATCAATGCTGTAGACAAATGCTGGGCTAACGGCTAGACGGGCAAAAAGGTTGTGGTTATATGGCTAAGTTGCCGGGTGTGCCGGTGCGAAAATTTACTAAGGCACTTGCAGATAACGGATTTAAGAAGGATCGTTGCAACAGCGGTCATGAAATCTGGGAAAGGACAACAACGGAAACGGTGGTCGTACCGATTCACGCAAAGGAAATCAAAGGTTGTATTGCACGGAGATTAAGCAAGGAACACGGATTAGGACTATAGGAGGTAGATATGATGAAAATGCACAAAATTAGAGGTGTTGATAAAAAGATTTGCACGGCAGAACAAAAGATTGCATATAACTATGCTTTTATGTACCGTGATGTTATGGAAAGGATTCGTAACTCAGATACGACAGCAATGGCAAAAGATGAGTCATATCAGCAAGTTGTAGACTGGGTAATTAGAGGAGTAAAAGATAATGGTATTGATAAAAAATACAATATTGATGCTATTGTACATTGTTTCAGGAATGGAATTAAGAATTACTTGAATCGTTTTTCGATAATTACATCATATGAAGAAATAGGCAAAACATTTGAGTGTTTATATGAAATTGAATAGGAACAATATTGGTAATAGAGATTAAAACAATTGAGTGAAAGGTAGGTATATGACTATGATGAAATTTACAATGAACGCAAAAGAACTGAAGGCAATGATTGATAAGGGAATAACAGTGATTGACAAGAAACATTATAATCCAGATTTTAAGAAATTATATTTCCAGATTGACAAAGACGGATTATTAAGAGTGCTTGGAAGTAATTCAGAATAGTATGTCGAGATTCGAAACGATCAGGCATATGATGTACAGCCGGGAGTATTTGGTATTGACATTGATGATATTAAAATTGTAACAAAAATGAAGGGAAACATCATAGTAGAAGATGTTACAACCGAGGATATGGGAGATGTAGGAAAAATCAATATTAAGTGTGGCAAGAAAACAGTTACGATTCCACGTTATCAGAATGTAGATATTTTCCTACCGGCTATGGATGGCACGGAAGAGAAAATCCTTGCGGCGAAAGAAAATTGGTTGCTTGAAACACTGGTAAATCTTGAGACATATACATCCGACGATATCAATAAGATGACAATGCAGTGTTTTAACTTCAACACAAAACAAAATCGAATCGAAGCACTTGAGGGACACAGAATCGGTATGAGAACACTACGAGATCAGGAAGTATATAGTGAAAATAGCGTGATGCTTAATCGTTCATGTGTCCCTGTATTCAAGAAAGCAATGAGTAAGAAATCCGAAAGTAAGGTTACGATTTCACAGGATGAAAAATATGTGAAAGTCGATGGAAATGACTTTACTTACGTTAGACGTAAACAGGATGGAACATACTTTGATGTTGAGAAATTGCTTCGATTTGACTCTGATTTTAAGTTTGTTCCTGACAGGGAAAGTATGTTGGAGATGGCGAAATATAATCGTGAGTTAAGAGTGAATGACGGTAAGGATGCTCCGGTTGTATTTCACAGCGAAAACGGAGGATTATATTCGTACATTAAAACACATAAATACGAGGCATTTGATGAGATTGAAACAAGCGAGAATAACATGAAGAGTGATTTGTATATCTCTTTCAATCCAAGTTATATTGCCGATGCTTTTAGCATTGTTGATTCAGATGAACCTGAATGTATAGGTATCAACGCAAAGTCACCAATCGTGATTAAGGGAGACGAATACAGCTTTTTGATTTTACCAATAAATATCAAAAATAATTGCGAGGCAGCGTTTACAAAACATATTAAGGGTGAGGTGGCATAAGCCACCTTGCTTTGAAAGGAGTGAATTAAAATGATTTGTGCATTAATTGAAAGGAAGGAAGAAGGATATAAATGTGACGCTCAATTTATGGGCTATGGAAATCACACTCTTAGTGAAGCATTTAAGATGGAGGGGATAGACCTTGAAAAAGAATTAGAAGCAATGAAAATTGGCGAGGCAAAAGTATGGAATATTGATTGGTTTCCAAACGATATTTGTCATAGAAGATACTTGCCTAAAAAAGTAATTGGAGGTTGATTACATGAAAAAATTCAAAAAATATATTGAAAAATGGTTAGATGGACAAAAAGTAAGAGGTATTCAAGTATCATTGCTTGATATAAGAGAATGTGTTAGAATATATAATGCAATGGTGCGGAATGAAAAACCTGAGTTTATCAATGGTAAAGTAAAAGAAATACTTGATAAATGCAAAATAGAAACAGTTGTAGAAGGGATTGGATGGAGGATTGCGTAATGAAAGATTGTAATAGCTGTAAACATTTTTGGTATGATAATTCAACAGGCACTTCTGAATGTAGTCAGTATGACAATATGACAGAGGATGAAACTGATAAGTATTATACAAACGGAGAAGATAATTGTCCGTTCTACAAAGAAAATACACATTAAGCAATGAATACAACTTAATAGAGAGAATAATTAAGCAGATAGCAGAGAGTGTTATCTGCTTTTTTAAATCCAAAGGAAAGAACTGTTTACTTAGAAAGTGAGGTAATGCAAATGTATAAGAGAGCTATAGTAGATGAACTTGGGTACGTGATGTATTGGTGCAGTGAATTAAGTGACAAAGAAATAATGCGTATATTAGCAGAGTATCCCGAAGCAACTATTAAGTGTGTTGAAATGGAGGAATAGAAAATGTACAAATATATAATCAGCTATGATGGTGGTCAGCTAAGAGATAGTGGTGATTTTGAATGGGGATTATTTGATTCTCACGGAGAAGCTGAAGAAGCTGCTAATAATGCAAAAGAAGAATATATGAATGATTGGAATATTGAAAATAGTAAGTACGATCCTGATTATTTTTGTATTGAGATTGAGGAGGTGTAGATTATGAAGAGGACGCCAAAAGTAATTAAGCAACAGACAGAAGAATGGTTAAATGAACGGTGGATGATTGCAAATATGGAAGATGCACGACCACAGGATACGAGTTATTACAATGGAGCTTTGAAAGCCCTTGAATTTGCAGGATATGAATGGAAACGTGATGCAGATGGAAAGCATACATTATTTAAGTAGATTGAGGAAGTGGGAATATATGATAAGTACAATTGAAAGAGATTTTATTGTAAAAGATGGTGTGGCGAGTTTTCCAATGAAAGAATATCCAAATTATTGCGGAATTGAAGATATTGGATATATTTCACACGGAGAATGGGTAGATGCTGAGCTTGAATACAATGGAATTTTACACAATGAAAGTTTTACGACCGGTTCAATGTATAAGCGATTTATTGAAGATTTTCCAGAGAAAGATGGAGATTATGAAGCTTTTAGTAAATACGTATATGATCATAAAGACGTAGTATATGAAATGTTAGAATGGGAGGCGAATAATTATGAAATACGTAGCGACAATAGATGCAACTTTGGATGTAGATATTGATGAAAACACGATTGAAGAGGTGTTGAATAAGGCAAATTCACGGTATGCAAATAAAGAGTTTACAGGAGCGGTCAATGCGGCACAGGTCAATACATTTGCTGTGTTGAGTATTCAGGACGAAGATGGAAACATGGTGTGGCACTGTTAGGAGGTAAACATGGATAAAGTATATTTAGTATGTGGCTTGAATGATGAAAATTACACTGAAGCATGGTATGAAGTACATAAAACACACGAAGAAGCTGTCGTTGCGGCAATTAAATTGTGCAAAGAGAATGTGGAGGATGAGGAAGAGTTCGATATTTCCAAAGATTTGAATCGTATAAGCTGCGGTGGTGGCGATGAGTTCTATGTAACACAAATTTTTGAAATTGATCTTTCAAAGGGAAATCTACTCTTGGTTTGGTATCATGCTTATGACGGCGTAGATTTCATAATTGATGGACAGACAAGAGATATTAAACAATTGGAAGATATGTATACGAAAGAGAGAAACGTGATGCTTAATACATGCGATAGCAAAAAAGCGGGTATAGATTTTGAAAAAGAATACGACCAGTTTGTGCTAGACACAGGAACCGAATGGGAAGTTTTGGATGTTGTAGATTTGTATGAAAACGGATTGGAGGAATTGATGTGACGTTAGAGGATGTAAGAGAAGTGCAACATGCTTTGGATGTAATGTGTAAATATTGTGAAAAGGGATTGTGTGATATGTGTCCGGATAGGGAAACTTTACGTAAAGTAAAAGCGGCATATGAAGGTCAATCAACAGAGGAGGATGAGCAAAATGGACGGACAGAAGATTTTTGTTTATGAAAATATTGACGGAGACAGTGGGATGATCATATCTGATTCATTGGAGAAGGCAGAAGGGATATTCAAAGAAAAATATCCAAATGTTGCTCTACTTAATACAGATAAGCCGGGCGTTCTGATGAAGTGTGAAAATGTGGCATATGTATATGAATTTGAACACAGCGAGATCAAACCGGATACTTTGTACACTTTGATACCGTGGTAAGAGAATAATATATTGGATAGTTAAGGCAGAGGCTATTAAGTCCCTGCCTTTTCTATAAATACATACAAGGAGGTGTTAGTATGCCATACATGATGTACGGAGATTGGTATGTTCCGGGATGTGACACAGCATTCCCAACCGAACAGGAAGCATGGGAACATATCGAAGAAAACGACTAACATAAGAGGCATCGGTTGTGACAGCAACCGTGTAAGTCCTCGCTCCTATGTAAATATTATAACACATTATGGAAAGGATGGTTGATGGAAATGAAAAAATATTTAGTCACGTATTGTGAATCGTACAGTGATAGCTATGAAGTAGAGGCAAATAGTAAGGAAGAGGCAGAAGAAATCGTCAAAGATGATATCTTTGAAGGTAGAAGAAATGCACCTAAAAATTGTTACGATAGTAATTGTGAGACAGAATTGATGGAGGAATAATCATGGCAAAATATAGAGTTGTGTATAAAACGGTAGACTATGTGTACTTAGACGTAGAGGCTAACTCACTGGAAGAAGCACAGGAAATTGCAGAAAATGCAGATGGTGGAGAATTTACAGAAGATGGGGTTGGTGACTGGGAATATTGTTATACGAAAGATGCCGATGGGGATGTAATTGGTTAAAGAATGGAGTGATAAATTATGGATATTAAAGAAGTAATGCGAAAAGCAGTACGAGCTTTATTAAGTAGTGGATCATATGACGATCTGAATGAAGAGCAGAATGCAGTTGTGGTTGAATTTGAAACTGAATTATGGAAACCAAAAGTTGATGAATTGAGAAAATCAATGCCACCAGAAGGAATAAAGGAAACGATACATGATTGGTGGTCGGATTATGAAATTGCTGATGGAACGGAAGACAATTTGTTGGCTTATGTGTAATGGAAAGGAAAGAGAGGTAGACAAGATGAGACAGGTTAAATTTAAGGATATTGAAAATGATGTAATCCATGGAGGACTCCTAACAGACGACGGAGACATCATTTGTGGTTGTTGTGGAGGACTGATACCAGAAGACGAGATTGGAGAGCCTGACGAATCTGGAGAAAAACAGGCACAAATTTTAGAAGTTTATGACACGTGGGTTGATTTGGACAAAGTAATTATTGATGATTAAAGTGTAGCTATGAATCAAAAGTTTCAAGTCTTTTTAGAATGGAGGTTTATATGAGAACAGAAAGATTATTAAGAGCTGATGGGATAATCTATGGAAATGTGAGGGGGTATTACGAAGATAAGCATACATATACTTTTGTTATTAATAGAAAAGATATTGTGTTTCCAAAAGCAAGATACAAATTAAATAAAAAAGATAGATACTATGATATGGATAACAGATGAAATGAGGATTTGGAAAGGAAATAAGAAATTATGACAAATTACGAATCAATTAAAAATATGAGTATTGAAGACATGGCAAAAATGAACGTCAAAGCATTTATGTATATGAACGGATATAGATCAAATGTAGAATATCATACAACCAATCAGAGCATTTTTGATACAAGAGAGGAAGCGGAAGAATATGAACTGAAATGGCTACAATCCAATGAGGATAGAGAAACATTAGATACGATTACTTTTAAAAACAGTTGAAACGATGATTTGGGAAGAAAATATTATGAAACATGTAAAATTAATCAAAAGAATTTGTGAAGCATTTTTATTTTTGCTAATGGGAAATTTAATTAGAATAGCGTTTTCGGCACAGCTAAATTATATAGACAATATATTTCTTATTATTTGTGTTGTAATATTTGTGGTCTATGTATTAATTATAAGAAATATAGAAGAAAATTAACAAATATGAAACGTAGATTTTATCAAAAATAAAATCTATATACAGTGCATGCATACCATTATATACACTATATATGGTATGTAAAAATGGAGGGATTGACATGGCAGTATACCAATTAAATAGACCTGATGTTGATACAATTATCGATTATTGTAATGACTTAAAGGCAAATGAAAAACTTGAGGTATATGAGTTTGGAAAGAATAGTGATTTAGTATTACACATCTATAAGGATGAAGAATTTAATCCATTATCTGATAGAGATAGTTTTAACATTGTAACAGTTAGTACGGCACAAAATGGAAATTGGGTAGATGATACTGGTGATACATATGTGACAGATGGTTCTTTATTAAAAGAATTGGAAAGAATAAATAATTACGAAAACTTTTCAACGTTATAGAATTTAAAAAGGAGAGTAGATAAGAATGGAACTTTTAAATGGATTTGCTTGTTTGGTTGGTGGAATGCTTTTAAGGGAAGTACTAAACGAACTTGAAATTGAGCTTTGTTCTGTAAAAGGAATTTTAATCTGTATGATTGCAGCGATAATATGTGTTGAAATTATTAATCTTTAAGTAAAGATAATAAAACGGAAAGTATTGGGAGGAAGTAATATGGATGATATGAATATGATTTTATGGAACGAATTAAAGAAACATAGAGGACATAAGGTGAATATTGTATCATACGGAGATTGGAATGAACCGGAAGATGTATGTTTAGAGTGTGAGGATTGTGGTGAAGTTGTGCTTGATGCAGAACTATACACATTGTGTGCAAGAGAAGATAATTGATGAAACGGAAATTTCAAAAGGATGGTGATTGCATGGAAAAATTATTAAAAGAAGTAGAAGAACTTAACTATAATACACCAGATGGTGTTATAAGAGATGCAGATACAATTATTATAGATGCGATTCAGAAAAATGATTTTGAAATTACAGGAATTGCGCAGGATATTTTTAATATTTGGAGAAACAGTTCGGACAAGAAAGCAGTTGAGCAGATGTTCTTTGAGTTTACAGATATGGAATTTAAAGATTTTCTTGAAAAATGCAAAGATGAAATAACACGATGAAAAGCACATTTTATAAACCTATATAATAAGGAAGGAAGTGAGTCAAAATTGTATGAAGTATTGACGGAAACAGAGTTATTTGACAGATATGGTTATCTGTTGAGTAAAGAACACGGACGGGATACGGAATTACTGCTCGATGTTCTACGCTGCAATGGAGTGGAGATGCAACGGATTGGACAGTTATTCTATTTTAACAACGCAAAGATAATTTAAGGAGATCGATGTATATGATAAGCGAAATGATCAAATTTGATACGGCTGAGCAGTTTTACAATTGGATTAATTCCGGAAAGGATTTGTACAACGTCCACCTTGAACACTATGTATACCTTGATTCTGATGATGGAAGATTGGGAATGGCGTATGTTGATAATGATGATGCCGTCAAATATTCCAGAGAGCAACGCAAAACAGGTGATTATTGGGGCGAGAGCGGAGAAGTAACATTGTATGGTATGGATATGGAACAAACCATGGAATATTGCAAAGAACATTATGCTGAACCGGGATGGTATGAATCAGATGCAATTCCTGCAATGACTTGAAGTAATGATTCTCTGTCCTTTTATTATGACATAAAACGTGATATAATTAAGACAGTAATATTAAAACAGATAATAAAAATTTAGGAGGATAAAATTATGGCAAATTTAATATTTTGTGCAATCGCATTATTTATAATACACGGTATCCCATATTTGATAGATAGTAAAAACAGAAAAGAACAAGAAAGAAAAAATGCAGACGAATTTATGAGAAAAAGTTTTGGTGCAGACTACAAAGAGAAGATGATAGGATGGAGCAAGGGGGAATAACATATGGGGTTATTTGGATTATTTTATACTGCTTTTGGATTAGGTTGTAAAGGTGTTTCTAGTATTAAAAATACATTAGAAGATAATGAAAATAAAACATTATATAGAGATAATGAGACTAATACTTATTTTGACCATAGATCGGTGCGAAGAGATTTGAACACAAATCATCGTATGAGTATAGAACATGCTTTTAACGGAGACATATGGTTAAGAGATAGCGATACTGGGAAATACGTAAGGAACTTAACTAATGAGAGAGCCGAAAGAAAATATCTTGAAGAGAAAGCTAAAACTTCTCGTGGTGAAAGTGATAGAACACATATACAATACGGAACAGATGAACACACAAAAGATATATTTCCTGGATATAGATATAAAGATTTTGAAACAGGGAAATTATATGTTGCGAGAAAGATGATATTTACATTAGAACATATGAGAATGTTAAATCTTTGGTGCGGAACAAGAAAATTCTGTGGAAAAGATGTTCCATCAAAAAGTTGTGATAATTTTTGTGTATTGTTTGATTATAACTCAAAGAAAATGGTTCGACTTACCGATGGTACAATAGAATCTATGCTAGGAATGGGAGCATTAATGGAAGATATTAATGTATTTTTTCCTCAATATGTGGTTGAATATGAAAGGAGGATGAAAGATCCGGACTGGGAATGGTATAAAGATCGGTTATATTATTCGAGTCCTATTTATTATTGCAAAGCAGATGCCTTAAATGACAAATATATTGAGAAATTAGAAGCAAAGGTCAAAAGACGTAGACAAGAAAGAGGGTGATGTGATGAAATGGTATTATACTGAAAGCGATGAAGAAAACATTAAACATTATGGTGATTCTTATGAAGATGTACAATTTAATATTTTGTGTATATTTAGATATAAAGCACCTCAAAATGAAGTCCCAGATTATTATATCTGGAAAGATAGCGAATTAATTGAAATAATGTATGGAAAAGATTTATATGATATGTATGTTGAGCATGGTGGTAAAGTATTTGAAAAATATAAACCGAAAACAAAACAAGACGAGATTGATGAATTATCGGATACTATTCACGATGTTAATGAAGGCTTAGAAGAGTTGATAAATAATATTAATAAATTAACAAATATGATAAGAAGGTGATAAATAATGAAAGGTAGAATAGAACACTCACTGCAAACAGAAAAAGTAATTGATAAGTTACTAAATGGACTACCTGATGTTGTAACTGATTATTACTATGAATTTAAATCAGGCAGACAGCCAAAATCTTGTTTGGAATATATAAGAAAGATTAACAAGTTTTTATGTTATATTAATTCTGATGATACAAAAAATATAAAAGTTTCTGATATAACAAAATTAGATGTATCAAAATTTTTAGATTCTATATCTTATACAATAGATAATGATGGAAACAAAAAAGAAAGTTCATTATCATATAGGCAAGGATATCATAGTATATTAAAAAGTTTCTTTGATTTTTTATATGACAATCAATATATCAACGAAAATCCGTTGCACCGAATTAAAAGACCAAAAGGTGAAGATTATGTACATCGGATTTTTTTGAATGAATACGAATTAAAAGATATCTTATTAGCTGTTGAAACTGGAGCTGGGAATAATAGATGTGTTGCAAGACAGTATAAATGGCAAAGTAGAGACAGAGTAATAATGATGCTATTTATTCAAACTGGTATTCGTGAAACGGCATTAAGTGAAATTAATGTAGAAGATATTGATTTTGATACGCATACTATTAAGAGTGTCATTGAAAAAGGACACAAGGATAAAATATTTAAAATGAGTTCAAAATTGGAAAATGCTATGGTAGAATGGATAAATACAAGGGGGAATTTACTATGCGGCAAAGATGAAGATGCTTTATTTATATCTTCTGAACGAAAGAGAATAAGTCAACGGAGCTTATATGAGATTGTAAGTAAATTCACGAAAGAGGCGTTGGGATATTCTGTTTCTCCACATAAATTAAGGGCTGCGTTTGCCAATTTAATGTTGGAAAAGACAAATGGGAATATCTATGTAGTACAACAATTATTAGGACATTCCAGAACTGACACGACAGCCAAGATATATGTAAAAGATAATCGAAACAAATATAACGATTTAGCTGCAAATATTATTGAAGAAACGATATTTGATTAGGAAGGAGAATATTATTATGGTAGTAACACAATATTGTACAAGAAGAAATAGTAAAACTAATCATCCATTCTTAAAAGAAATTAAGAAATTTGATTGGGAAAAAGATTTTTTATCTTATGATAATATAGTTGAATTCTTAAATAAAAAATTAGATATGAATGTATTAACGCAGGAATTTGCATACGTCATTGCATTTAATTATCACAATATTCCAGTTGGACTTTATGAATTATCGCATGGTATGGCAGATGAATGTAATATGAATACAAGAGATCTAGGTATATTCCTTTTGTTAAGTGGAGCAAATAGATTTATTGTTGCTCATAATCATCCAAATGGAATTGCAGAACCTAGTGTTGCTGATGTTACCGTTACAGGGAATTTGCACAAATTAGCAAATGTGTTAGATATAGAATTGATTCAACATTTTGTTATCGGTAACGATGGATATGATTGTACTATATACGAAGAAGAAGATGATGAGGATGATGAAGAAGATATGCCATTTAGTTGTATGATCTCGTATCAAGATTTAGCATAAAATAAAATCTGTTCATCACTGAGTTTACACTTAAGACGAACGATTTCTTTCGTTTCTTCAGAAGTGTAATTACCGGAATCGATAATATGAATCATATAGATAGGAGTGATTATTATGTATAATACAATTAGATTATTACACAACAAAGTAAGCATGACAGCAAGAGAATATAAGGAATTCGAACACGGTGATACACTGTTTGGAGTTGATCGGAATCCTGAAGTGTTGGCAAAGTGGGTCATTGATGATATTGAGGATGCAAAGAAAGAATTAGAAAGACATTATTGCTCGGCAATCAAAGGTGTTTCTATTATTGATGTAGAGGAATATGCTTTGGAGTATTGTGATACAGACGAAAACGGAGAGTTTGAGTGTGGTTCAGATTACGATTTAGCTGAGTCGTTATATAGGGTTGAATACCACACCGGAGTCGAACCTGATGATGCGTATAGTTTAGATGAGGCAAAAGAAATTGCCGAAGAGAATGGGTTTGGATATACACAAGCACCTATTCGTATTATAAACAGACAGACTGACGAAGTTGAGGCAGAATCATTATGGCGGGGAGTAAAATACGACCCGGAAGAGGACGCAGATTTACCGCTAGTTGATTTTGGAGATTTTGGTTATTATGAGCAGTGGAGAGAATATTAAGAAGGAGTGATTGATATGGATAGACTCGATGAACTTAAAGAGATGACAAAACCGAAGCCCCCATATACGGAGGAAGAACATATAGCCTCACTGAGAAATATTGAAAAGTACAAAAAGGAAATTAAAAAATTACAGCCTCGGATCAATAAGTTATTCGATGTCGGTGATGAGTGTTTGAAACTTGGTATAAGATCTGAAAAATATTACTACCATGGCAGAGAAGCACTTTATGACGGTGCGTCAGCTTTTATATCTAAACCAGCCTCAAACGGAAAATTGTTTTTTATACTCTCTAAGTGTTATTTGTTTATACAGCATAGTACAGACGGCAAATGTGTGATAACTGTAGATAGAGAGCGTGTTAATACAACAGGGTATCAAGGATTTGAAGAGGCACTTAAATTATTTATTGATGGGTTTGATGACTTTGAGGCAAATTTTTACAAATTTGTTGATGAGGAAATTGCAAAAAGAAAAGAGGATGCTGAATAAATAATAGATTTATTGGAAATAAAAAAGGAGGAATAATGTATGCAAATTAATTTATCATCAGAAAGCGTAGAAGTTATTATGAATTCATTAAGGGATTCAAAAAGAAACCTAAATCAACAGATTGATAAATGGGATAAAATTAATGAGCCAAGCAAGGCAGAAATATGTAGATCACAATTAAAAGAAGTAGGCGATGTATTATCAATTTTTGAAGAAGAATTGTATGCAAGATAACTGATGAAACCAAGTTTTCTTGTGAAGGGAGGATATAAATGAGAATTATTAATGCATATGGATACGATGTAACAGGTTCAGAAGATATTCTAAATGAAATAGAAACTGGCTTAAAAGATGGAAAAGTGACAATTAATTGGAACAATTTTCAGAATGGAGATATTATCTGGAATCATGATGGAAATATAAAATTTTTTGTTTCAATAGACCATAAAAATAAAATGGTTGTATTAGATGAAAAGTAGCATAAGAAATCTAGGTTTATTTACAAAACGAAAGGAGAATATTATTATGAATGGAATTTATGATTTGAGGGTTGATTTAGATGGACTAAAACATTTCGAAGAAAAACAGGATGATTACAAGGTAAATGAATATAAAGATTTGATAGTGGAACATTTGAGAGAATTAATACATAATACAGATCCATATTCAAAAGAGTTGCAAGTAAAAGAGATCCTGTCTAAAGAAGTGTTTGAGAAAATGTCAGATCAAGGGGCTGCCCAGGTTCTAAGAAGTATTTTACTCGCAGATAAAAATAATGTAATTGATTGGTCAAAAGCATTTTATTTTATACAGAAATATATGCCTGAACTGAAAATGTTCGATTAAAGCCAAATAACTTTAAGTTTACTATAGAAGGAGAATATCATGATGAATAATTTTTTATTAACGTATTCTGTTCCAGATCCAAATGGAATGGGTAGAATAAACATGTACAAATGGTTTGAGAATGAAGACGACCTTCATAGTTTTGTAGTAAAAGAGAAAAATTTGTATCAAAATGGTTTTATAGTTAATGAAGCAACGGAGATTTTGAATGACCGTCAAATTTTTACTGGCGGTGATTTGCCAAAAAGAAATTGAAATTTAACTTTCATAACGGAGAATATAATATATAGAAACCGATTTTTAGATTGAGGTGGTGTAATGTTAGAAGCTATAGAATTTATGGAAGATAGATTCAAGAGAGAGAAAAACTATAATCTAATTGAGTTTACGAACAACACAATTATATTATGTTGTAACTACAAACTTATGGATACTTTGACAGACGAAATTGTTAAAACAGTAAATGGCGAGGCTGAATATAATAATTACTGGTGTGACAATGAAGACGTTGGTAAGGCAAAATTGGATATATGTTTTGGGTTACAGCGAGTTATTGATATTCGTGGACAAAAAATTACAATTGCTCTTGAACCGGCGATTATCTACAAAGCAAATAAACCGGAAGATATATGGCTGTTTGATTTTCATGGTTGCAAAGAAATTAAATCAATGCTAAAATATGAAGAATTCATTTATCCTATGCTGATATTTAAAGGAAGTAGAAAAACATGGGATGATGGGAAGGACGCTGTATATAAGACGATATGTAATGGTAGATACGGCTGCTATGATGGCGAATGGGTTGATGTTCATGGTGGTCATTATGACACGGAGACGCATAATTGTGCTGGTAAATATAAATTGCATTTAACAAATGATTAGAGGTGAAAACGATGAATAAATTAGTGGAGAAAGTAAATTGGAATTTACCAAACTCACCATCACAGCAACTATATATGTATGGTGAAGCAAGCGTAGATACAAATCTAGCAATGCAGGAGCCGCTAGAAAGACTCTATCAGTATGAAAATCAACCTGATATGAGAGAAAAGGTAAAAGAATATATCGGAGAACTCGATGCGGAATATGACAGATTGGAGGGTGAATGGGTGAAGCGACTTGGTGATAAAGACGAAGATCGTATAACGATTGAATTTATATCTGTAATGAGAACATTGATGTTGGTTAAAAGAGATATATTGGATTTGCTGGATGAAATGAGGTGAAATAAATGAGCCGAATTAATAAAACACAAAATAACTTGCAGTCAGTATGGAATAATTTGGATCTTGCTTACGAACATATGGAAAAAGTTATTGAGGATTTATCACAAATGACTGGATTACCTGATGAATTAGAGAGAATGGTTGAGCAGTACGATTTGTCGGAAATCAGCATAATGAAGCAGGAAGTTGAAGAATTGATGAAATGAGGTGAAATAAATGGCATTAGATTATAGATTTGATATTAAATTAGTAGTCGAAAACGCATTGTACGAGCATACTACAGATAATATGACATTAAAAGAAATAGAAGAAATAAGACAAATCATTAATGATACAATTGATAATTTTATTAAAGAGAACAATATTAAATAATTGAAATGACGATTTCAAAGGGAGGTTAAGACATTGACAAACGAACAAAAAATAAGAAATAAAATATCAACAATCGAAGGATTAGCAGATTATCTTGTGTCATATAATGACGACTATGGAGAGTTTTATACAAGTGATTGTGAGGGTTTTGAAACAAAAGGTGAAGCTGTTCAGCATGAAATAGAATGGTTAAAAGAAGAATATAACGAATTATGGTAATGAAAAATTGCTTTCAAGGCAAAATGGAGGAGATGGTGTAAATGAAATGGAAATGTGCTGTTTGTGGCAAAGAATTAAAAAATTTTGGTATGGAAGAATATATGTTTGCACCTAAAACTACGGTGTTTGGTGAATTTAAGATTAGAGATCTGGACGGAAATGTTCAAACTATAGATAGAAGGACGGACGTGCCGGTGTGTTCGATAAAATGTAAGCAAAAGAATGAAGAGCAATATTTTATTGAAGAGTATAAGGGAACTAATATTTATTGTGTAAATGGTAGATATATGCCTTATCTTGAATGCGATTATTGGTATGATAGTATTGAAGGAATTAGAGAAAGAATTGATAACCCACATTTAATTCCAGTTACGCCGCAATTATGGATTTAGACAAAATATAATGGAGATGTGGTTATGGAAAAAAGAAGATGAAAGACTGTTTTCAAATGTGAAGAGGTAGCAATTGCTATCTCTTTTTTTTTGGAGGAGGTGCTACTATGTGTAAGCGAAATGGAAACCCTCGGCGCAAATCAAGGTTCATTTGCTTGCGCTGTATGAAGGAAAATCAGTTAGGAGATGGTATACAACGTGGCAAGCATCAAAGATCAAAATGGCATATAAAAGATCTGACCTGTTTTAATCCAGAATGTGCCGGAATGATAACAAAAAATATTGAGGTTAGATTTTGCGACGATTATGGGGAAGTATTTAATAAGGCAATAGAGATTCGTGGAGAATATTATGATGAAAGGATAGGTGATTTTGATGTACAAAGATCAAAAGCAAGCTAAAAATGCTGAGAAATTAAGACAAAAGTTGGATAACGATCAAGTTCCAATGTTTATGCGTATTTACTTAGAGGATATTAAAAGCAAAGCCGGCGCATTAACATATTGGAATGCAATTAGAGATTTTGTATTGTGGCTTATACGGGAGAATATAATTAAGGAAAAGAATATTAAAGATATGAAAACAGAAAGCTTTAATGATCTTTTGCCGCAACATATTAGTATGTACTTGCAGCACAAAGAAGATAACGGTATGTCTCCAACGACAACAGAAACTCGCCGCAATATTATTCGGAGCTTTTTAACTCATGTTAGTTATCTGCAAGGATCAACAATTGGGAATATCAATGCATTTTATAGCAGAGTGAGATATAGAGGAGTCTCATCAGGAAATAACTTAGTTAGCAAAATGCCTACGAAAGAACAGCTTGAGGATATGAGAACTAAGATTATGCTGAACAAAAATGAATTTGTACGCAAGAGAAATATGGCAGTGTATGAATTATTCAAAGGTACCGGAATAAGAGAATCGGAACTTGCCGGACTGGACATAAAAAATTTGCATCTTGACGATGACATTCCAAATATGAAGATTCTTCCTAAAGGAAAATACAGGGAAATGGAGTTGCACACCGTATATCTGACCGGTAAAGCATATAAGGCACTTGTTGATTGGTTACAATTTAGGACGAATCTTGTAGGGATTGTTGATGAGGAAGCCGTTTTTGTAAATAAAACAGGAACAAGAATGGTGGAGAAAAATATTGAAAACATCTTTAATATTTATGGTTGTGGCATTACGCCGCATATGTTAAGACATTATTGTGCCACGGTATTAGCATCAACCGGTAATATTGTATTTGCACAGCAACAACTTGGACATGCTGCAATGAAGACTACTGTGGATAATTACGCAAACGGAGTTACCGGCATGAAAGATATCTTAATGAATATGTAAATATGTACGGACGGTACTATTCAGTATCGTCCTTTTCAAATATCAAAATATCATTTGGAGTACAATGCAAAACATGGCAAAGATTTTCTAATGTATCAAAATAAATTCTTTGCGTATTCCCTTCATATAAGTTACATGCAGCAACATAGCCAATCTTTAACTCTTTGGATAACTGATTACGGTTTAGTTTTTGAGCATCCATTAATGGTTTAATATTCAAACGCAATACAAAACACCTCCATGTACTTTTAATAATATATAGTTTAGCATATATTTTTAAGAAAATAAACATATTTTTTAGAATATATGCTTGACATTATATTGTAAAGGACGTATAATCTGTATTAAAGGAACCAAAGATGAAAGGAGATGAGAGGGATGCAAAACGGTTTCAAAAAATATGATGTTGTTTTAGTAGATTTTGGTAAAGCAGAATTTGCAGGCGAGCAAGGCGGAGTTAGACCGGCTGTAATCATGTCAAACAATACAGGCAATATTTATAGCCCTGCTACGGTTGTAATGCCATTTACAACGCAAAATCGGAAATTGTCACAACCAACTCACGCTTCTTTCAGAGAAGACAAAACCACGGGACTAACCAAAGAGTCGGTAATTCTCGGAGAGTGTTTGCGTAATGTTTCGGAGCATAGGATTATTAGAAAATTAGGAAGCATTACACAAAAAGAAGATATCGACAAAATAGAGAAAGTAAAAAATGCTGTGTTTGGAGATTAGGAGGTTAATTATGCAATACATAAAAATGACAATTGATGATGCAAAGAGAATTGCGAAAAAAGATGCAATCGTGCTTGTATCTGTGATAGATCTAGAATCCGATGATTGTAATTCGGGGTTTGATAAAAAAAGATTCGGTGAATGTTACGAATTATTAGAAGAGGCAAAATGCATTGCTCGTGTAACAGATGATTTTGAAGCACAATTAAGAGTGTTTACAGAAAATCAAAATAAGCTTCCATTGCTAGAAAATAAGGGGAGTTTACACACTATAGTATTTAATAACCGAACAGATGTTCGGAAAATGTATTGACAAAACCGAACAAGTGTTCTATCATTGAACATGTAATAAAAAAGCCCTGTGGGTCAAACGGTGCTGCAACACCTCCCCACAGAGCACAAACAAAATTGATAGACAGTAGCCTTATGGTAAAACTACGCCTATACGATTTCATTCTATTAAAAATGGAAAAAATTGTCAAGTATTTCATAAGTTTCCCACTGTCGAACAACCGAATACGGAAAGGATGTGTGTAAATTTTGGACAAATTTGCTTTTATTTTGGCGAATAATTTTATATGCAAACCGAGAGGAGTGATGAAATGACCAAGAAAATATCATGGTCGGACGCACAAATGGAACTCGCAAATGAGTATATGGAAAATGATATGCGTAAGTTGCGCAGCATTTGTGATCCGATTATTCGAAAGAAAAATGTGCCGAACTCAGAGTATGATGATTTAATATCTAAGGGTATGATGGTATTAATAGAAAGCATCGACAAGTTTGACCCGGCAAAGGGGGTAAAATTTGCAACATATTTTACAGGCAATATTAAAAGAAAGTTTTGCACTTGGACAAGAGATCATATGACAGATGGTCGATGTAACTACCTAATAGACAAAGGAAAAGACAAAATCTATGAAACGGATGCCAATGGAAATAAAACGCCAATAATATTGCAACCTGTGTCATTAGATTATCAAATGGAAGACGGTTTGAGTATTTCAGAAGTGATCCCTGATATAAATAATCATGATGAACCGGAGTTGTCAGAAAATGTTGAGAGATATCTGAACAGTCTGACCGGGTTAGAACGAAACATAGCCGATTTGATCATGGATGGATTTAAGCCAAAAGAGATTCAGGAACGATTACATATTGATGAAAAACGCTATAAATTGATCATCAAAAGAATGGGTAGCTTTGAAAAACGCTGTATTATAGCACGTAAAGATTATGAGGAGGATGCTATTATGGACAACAAAACAGATATTACAACAAGAGAAAAATGTAAAAAAGAATCTATCACAATGGAGTCTGTAAGAAAAAAGATGACGAATAAGACATGGCTATTCAATCATCCTTTGCAGCGTGAGTCCAATCAGTGGACGACAATTCAGATTGGAAACCTTGTGTCTGATATGCTGCAAGGTAATCCAATTCCACCGTTATATTTGGCTGAACAGAACAAGGACGGACGTGGATTAACATGGTGCGTCGATGGAAAACAACGCTGTACGAACTCAATGTATTTTTTAACCAATAAAATAAAGGTATCTAAAAAAATTCGTCGATATATGATCCAGTATTTGGATAATAAAAAAGATGAGAATGGAGAAATTATCACAGATGAATTTGATGTGCCAATTACCGAGGTTAAAGAGTTCGATATTCGAAACTGTTATTTCAAAGACTTGCCGGAGCCGTTACAAGAGAAATTTTTAGATTTTAGTTTTGATTATATTTTATATCTTAATTGTAGCGATGAGGATATAGCTTATCACATAGAGCGAACAAACGATGGCAAGCCGATGAATGGAAAACAGAAAGGTTTGATCAAACTCGGTGAACTTTTTGCGGCAAGAATCAAAGGATTGGCAAACACGGAATGTTTCCGAAATCGTTGTGCTTTAACGAAACACTCAGATACAAATGGAGATGGAAATCGAGCGGTTGTTGAAAGCATTATGACTACAACATTCTTAGATGATTGGAATAAAGAGTTTGGTCGCATGTGTGATTTTATTAAAAATAATGCTACGCTTGAAACATTTGACAATTTTGATGATCTTGTTATTCGATTGACAGATGCAATTGATGATAGGCAAGAGATTTGGGATATGTTCACACAGAAAGATACAGCGATCTGGTTCGGTGTATTCGGGAGATTCGTTAACCTCGGCAAAGATGATAAGAAATTTGTTGAGTTTATGGCTGAGTTCGCTCAGTCTTTACATAGTAAGAAAATCGATTTTCATAATGAATTGGTGGCATGGGACGATCTTCTAGAGAAGAAAAACACAAAAGATAAGGCAACTGTAACAGAAAAGGTTGAGTTTTTAACGCAGCTTATGTATGAATACTTCAAGGTTGACGAGACTGAGACTAAAGAATTGTCTGACTTGGAGTTTGTACAGAAGGCTGTTCTGCCGGACGCAACAGATGATGATATTGAAGAGTATAACGACTATCTAGATGGAGTATTGCCGATGGATAGCAATTTAGCCGTACATTGCCGACAGGCTTTGTTAGCTATTGCGGCATATGCCTACAGTCAAGATCGGGATGTAGAGTTATCAGATTGGTTAACTAGATATAATTTAGTATCAGAAAATGCAGCATTTAGCCGTAATCAAATGGAGAATTATAGGGATATGATGAAGTCTTTTATGAGTAAAGCAGCATAAGGAGGAAGAAAAATGACCAATAAAGAAAAGTATAATGATGAACTAATGAAGATTTTAATACATGGAGGTAAACTTGGTGTACATAAAGAAACTGGCAAACCAATCACCTGTGGAACAAATCTTGATTGTCGTAATTGTCAATTTTGTGCATGTAATCGATTTTGCTCAGAAGAAAGGGAAAAATGGTTAAACGAAGAATATATCGAACCTCAAGTTGATTGGTCGAAAGTGCCGGTTGATACACCAATATTAACATCGTATGACGGAGTGGATTGGCATAATCGTTACTTTGCTAAAGCTATAAATGGTGAAGTATGGGCTTGGTCTAATGGTGTAACATCGTGGACAACTCATGCTTACAGCATGACTAGATGGGAATATGCAAAACTTGCAGAAAGTGAGGAGTATAGATGAGTATCGCAGGAGAAAATAAAGAAGTGGATGAGATCTTATATACATTGTGCCAGCACAATGTCAGTATCATGGGTGGGTGGTGTCCATTCCCAGCAACCGCCATAGCAAAGACACTTGATATGAGTGTGCATAAAGTAAGATACCATTTGAGAAAACTAAAGCAGCAAGGGATTGTTGATAGTATTCGTGAGGGTGGAATGACGGAGTATGGAGAACTATTTTGTAATAATGGGTGGCACATAACTGAAAAAGCACACGATACAAACGAATATAAAAAAGCGTATAAGGAAGAGAGAAAATTATGCGAAGAGTGCTTCGATATTGACATTAGAAACTGAACAATGTGAATGCAGAAAGGAGATTATATATGGCTAAGAAAAAAGGGACGGGAGTAAGCCCTCTCACTAACAGGATATATTACGGAACACAAGACACAGAAAGGCATATATGGATAGGGCAGAAAACGGATATAACGGATAGTGCAATAGCTTCTGTATTTGAATGGTTCATGGCGAATATGGTGGAAAAACAAGAGTATTCTATCACATATCCAGAGACAGATTTTGAGTTGGTCATGAGAAGAAAGGATAAGAATGATTAAAGGCAGAAAAGTATATGATCCACTAACTAATACGTGGAGTACAGGATGGGTATTGTATCCTTGTCAGAAAGGAGTAGAAAATGGACATTGATGAAATAATACACTGGTTGAAGGAAATGCAAAGTCCAGCAATGAGTGAAGCGGAACTATACTGTGCCGGGTCTTGTTATGGTCAAGGTGACAAGGCATATCCATACCCGGAAGATTATGCTTTAGACGAAGCAATCAATGCTTTGGAACAGTTAAAAGAGTATCGGAAGTTAGAGGAACAGGGCAGACTTGTTAAATTACCTTGCAAAGAAACGTACACGCGATCAGGAGACATAGTATATCTTATTTATGATGATGAAGTGGTTGAGTGCACCCATTGCGGATTAGGCATAAATCCTGTTGATGGAAAAGCATATATTAAGCTTGCAACAGATGAAGATATTTTCCCGTACAGAAGACCTGTTCCTGAATACGATTTAGACCCTACAGATTGGTGTACAAATGCAATCGATACAGAAGTAGGTGAAATTGGCAAGACAGTATTCCTCACAAAATCCGAAGCCGAAGCAAAACTGAAAGAATTGAGATGAGTAGAAAATGAGTAAAGAGAATGAATTATTAGCAACATTCACAAGATTTATGCTTGAACATGATATTGAGTGCGAAGAGGATCTTTATCAGAATGACGATATTGACAGAGATGCCTTCGAACTGATTGAAGATTTGTTTAACATAGTGAAATCTAACAACGTCGGAAAAGACAATAAACAGACCAATGCAGACAGAATAAGGAATATGTCGGATGAAGAATTGGCTAGATTTATTATAGATACAGATTTTGTTTGTGCTGATTATTGCGATGACTATGCGCTGGGTTGCGGTCTTATTTGTGATAAGGAAAACAAAGAAGTAGTATTAAAGTGGCTTAAATCAAAAGCAGATACGGAGGAGTGATTATGGGTAAAAATAAACTATTTTGCAAACACATTTATTATTTTGGGGCTGATTTTCAGAAGACACCGGCAAAGTCTAAAAAAACAACACATTATATTTCGTTAAGGTGTGTGAAATGTCATAAAGAAAAGAAATTAACCCCGTTTATAACGGTTTTGGACAAACAATAGGAGGTGTAACAGATGAGACCGATTGATGCGGATGACTTAGTAAGATTCTTGAACATGATGGATGCTTATTCGTCTTTAGGGATGACAAGAATTAAATCTATTATAGAAGTTATCAATCGACTACCTACCGTTTATGATATTGATAAGATTGTCGAGCAGTTAGAAGAAGAAAGGGAACTTGCATATGTTAATTTTGACAGATATGTTGAAGAAATCGATCCTTGTTTTGATTCTGAATATGATGATTTTTTTCATAAAGGATTAGGAAGGGCGATTAAAGTATTAAAGGCAGGTGGGCAGAATGGATAGAGAGTTAAAGCCATGTCCTTTCTGTGGCTCATACAAATTAAAACTCGAAAAGAAAGCAACAAAATACAAAGGCTGCAAAGCATATGTTGCCTATATTCGGTGTAACTCATGTCATGCGAGAGGTGGAACCGTAACAAATCTTACGATTCCTTATGCGATCAAAGAAGATGTAGAACGTGAAGCATATAACAGATGGAACAGGAGAGAGAATGATGGATAGATTGATATCAGAATCTGAACTAATAGACATTATACAAGGTAGTGAAGAACTTTTAGAGCATCAAAAGACAGAATATATCGAATGTATTCATGCTTGCAATACCGCATATGACAAAGATGAGGTTATAAAGCAACTAAAAACAAGAATAGAAATTATACCCCGTCAAGCTCCATCTTTGTGCTACCTATTAAAATTATATGCAAATTTAGTGCTGGATAGGGCAATCAAAATTGTTGAGAGTGGAGGAAGAAATGGAAACTAACAAGAGAACTTATAGTGATAAGGAGATATATGATGCCTTAAAAGTGATAAGGGACATATGTAAAAACAGTGGTTCATCATGCAGAGATTGTAAATTGTCTTGCAGCGGGAATGGTATTCCCTATTGCGGCGTAAGCAAAACACCCAATGTGTGGAGATTTACCGAACCACCGAGTAGATGGAAACCATTTGAAAAGGAGGAGGAAGCACATGGACACAAGTGATATTGCTATAAGAATGAAAAAATATGAAGAAAAAAATAGATATTACCTAAAACGAAAAATGCCGGTAATTATCAGACTTGATATGAGAGCAGGGCACAGTTTTACCAAAGGATTTGAAAGACCGTTTGATGAAATTTTTACGAAGTCCATGCAGGAGACGGCAAAATATTTGTGTGAAAATATTCAGAACTGCAAGTTGTCTTATCAACAAAGTGATGAGATTACATTGTTGCTTGTTGATTATGATGATCCAAGAACAGATAGTTTTTTCAAATATCGAATTGATAAATTATGTAGTATTACAGCAAGTATGGCTACGATGGCATTTAATAAGGTATTTCATAATAATGTAGGAGATTATTGTACGTATACATATGAAATGGAAGATGATTCGCATGAGGATTATGAATACACATTATCTTTAGCAGCTAATAAAGGTGCCATGTTTGATGCAAGATGCTTTAATCTTCCCCAAGATGAAGTAACAAATAATTTTTATTGGCGACAGCTTGATGCAATGCGTAATTCTGTTCAAATGGTCGGACAAGTTAATTTCTCACATCGTGAGCTACAGCACAAGTCTCGTGAAGATATTAAAGAGATGTTATTACAACAGAAAGGAATCAATTGGGAGGATCTTCCTGTTTATCAAAAGAGAGGGAGTTGCTGCATTAAATAGGAATATTGGGTAGATAAAAATACTCTTTGTAAACTTGAACCAGAAGTTGTATCTGATTTTTTGAAGGCTGATTTGGCTGTAAAAAGATCTAGATGGATTATTGATAGGAATATTCCGGTCTTTTTAGGTAAAGATCGAAAATATGTCGATAAATTGGTCTATGTGAATTAAGTGAAGTGCGATTTCATTGTAAAAAATTTCTGAGCGATTCAGCTCAATAAAATTCCAAAATTAAAAAGAGAATATAGATATGTAACCAATTAACATTCATATATAAAAATTATAGAAAAGGAGAGTAAAACAGATGAATGGATTGAGTAGTAAAGAAGTTATCAAAAGTAGAGAGCTTCATGGAAGTAATAAGCTTCCTGAACCAAAGTTGGACAAGTGGTATGACTTCGCAAAGGAGGCATTAAGTGAGAAAATCACAATGATTCTTATTGCAATTGCAGTATTGCAGTTATTCCTTGGAGTCATGGGAGTAATGGACTTATCAGATCCAATTATGATTCTTGTTGTATTAGCAATTGTAACATGTATTGCTGTTAAGACTGGACTTGGTGTTCAAAAATCAGCAGCAGAGTTGAGAGCCAAAACATCAGTCAGGTATTGTGACGTAATTCGTGATGGCAAAGTTCAAACAATTAACAAGGATGAATTGGTAGTTGGTGATTTCGTTTGTGTAGGAATGGGACAAGAGATTTTTGCAGATGGATATCTCCTTGAAGGTAAGATTTCTGTAAACAATGCAGCTATTAATGGAGAAACAAAAGAGTGTAAGAAAACACCAATTGAAGGATACGTTCATAAGAAAACTACTTCAACAGATGCTTATACGAATCAGAATTGCTTATTTGCTGGTACAACAGTAATGTCAGGCGAAGGGAAAATGATTGTTACTGATGTAGGTGTGAATACAGTAAATGGCGATACACTTGTTAAAATGCAAACACTCGAAGCACCAAAGACAGCACTTGATATTGCACTTGATAATCTGAGTGACTTCATTTCTAAGTGGGGAACAATCGCAGCCGTTATTACATTTGCGGTGCTTACAATTTCAGGAATTGTACAGGTTGGATTTGGAGAATATTTTAGCGGTGGCGTTCTGAATATTATTCAGAAAATCGCACAGAACTTCTCAGTAGCATTAACAATTATTGTAGCTGCTGTTCCCGAAGGATTACCTCTTATAGTAAAACTTGTAACAAAACAGAATGTAAAGACAATGGAGAAATTCAATATTCTTGCTAAGAATCCTGGTAAAATTCCAGAGTTAGCATATGTTGATATTATCTGTACTGATAAGACAGGTACTCTTACGACAGGTATTATGACTCCAAAGAAGATTATTGATGGTTTTGGCAATGATGTAAATAAGGATTCAGTTCTTTGGAATAATATCAAGGCAAACATTTCTTTAAATAATAGTGCAACATTTGATTCAGAAAACAATATTACAGGTGGTAATTCAATTGATAGAGCAGTTCTTAGCCTTGTAAATCCTGAAACATATGCTGACATTCAGAAAAAATATCCAGTTAAGTTAAAGCAGGTATTTAATAGTAGTAATAAGTATTCAGCTTTTACGACAAAGGATGGAATTACATACTATAAAGGCGCACCTGAGAAACTGATTGAGCATTGCACAAAAGTAATGGATTCAAATGGTGAAATTGTAGAGAATAACGACAATGATACATTAAGTAATGCAATTACAGCAATGACAAGTAATGCGATGAGATGCATTGCAGTTACAATAGCAGATGGTGATTTAGTAGAGAATGAAATACCAAATGACATGATATTCCTTGGAATTATTGGTGTTGTAGATCCTGTAAGAGATGAAGTACCGAGTGCAGTAAAAACAGCACATAAGGCTGGTATTAAAGTTATTGAAATTACAGGCGATTGTATTGAGACAGCAGTTGCAGTTGCTACAGAGTGTGGAATTTACAAAGATGGAGATTTAGCACTTACAAATGATGAATTTGAAGCGATGTCAGATGATGAGGTGAAGAGTATAATTCCTCGATTGAGAGTTATTTCAAGATGCTCACCAAACACAAAACTCAGACTTGTCACATTAGCACAAGAGATTGGAAAGTCAGTTGCAATGACAGGTGATGGTGTAAATGATAGTCCTGCTTTAAAGAGAGCTGATGTTGGTTTTGGTATGCAAGGTGGATCAGATGTAGCAAAAGAAGCTTCAGACATTGTATTGACAGATGATAACTTTGCAAGCGTTGTAAAGGCAGTAGAACTTGGAAGAACATTTATGCATAATATTATGATGTTCCTTGAATTCCAGTTACCGATCAATATTTCACTTCTGATTCTTAGTGTTATCTATCCAATGATTGCAACAGGTGCATTACTCGCATCGGTTCAGATTCTGATTGTAAATATTATTATGGACTCTCTTAATTCATTATCATTTGGTGGTGAACCTCCAAAAGATGAGTATATGACAGAGAAACCTATCAAGAAAGGTTCTGGCTTATTCATAAGAGGAGCAAAGAAACGTATTGCAATTAGTACAGTAGCATTTATTGCACTCTATGGAATTATTACATTTAGCCCAATTGCTAATATGTTTGCGACTGAGACAGAAGCTATAACAGCGAGATTTGCTTTATTATGCTTTATGGCGGTATTTAATGGATTTAACATTCGTACAGAGCATATTAATTTATTCAATGGCATTGGAAAGAACAAGTTATTTTCAGCCATTGCAATCGGAATTTTTGTAATGACGTTTGCTCTTTGCAACTTTGCAGAAAATCTTATTAAGGTCACAGCTTTAGATTTCAAACATTGGGTAGTAGTTGTAATTCTAGCGTTTATGGTTATTCCAATTGATCTTATTAGAAAGATTATTGAGAAGAAAAGAGAGAATAAGTAATTGAGGAGATGAGAACATGATAAGGAGAGATAAAAGTTATAAAAAAGTAGAGATTATTACTCTTATATGTTTTTCAATTAGTGTTGTTGTAGCATGTATTACACGCTTTATTCCATTTATTTTTCTGACGTTATTCACATTTCCAATTTCTTTTAAATTATTAAAAGGGAAGGTTGACAGCCTTCCCAAGAATAAGGAGGACAAACAATATGTCAATTAGTTTAGTTAAAGGTCAGAAGATTGACCTTACAAAAGACAATGCAGGTTTAAACAAAGTCGTATTTGGTCTTGGATGGGACACAAATAGATACGATGGTAATGCAGATTTCGATTTGGATGTATCAGCATTTTTTACTGATGATTCAGGAAAAGTAACAGGCGAACAGGATTTTGTATTTTATGGTCAGCCACAGCATCCAAGCGGAGCATTGATTTATTCTGGCGATAATAGAACAGGTGTAGGTGATGGCGATGACGAGACAATGATTGTTGAGTTAAATAAGATTCCATCTAATATTACAAAGATTAGTTTCTCAGCGACAATTTATGATGCAGAAAATCGTTTACAGAATTTTGGAATGGTTGATAATTCGTACATTAGAGCATACAACGCTGATACAAATGAGGAACTTTTCAAATATGAACTTAATGAGGATTTCTCATTAGAGACAGGTGTTATTGCAGGTGAGTTGTATCGTAAGAATGGTGAATGGAAGTTTAATGCAGTTGGTTCAGGTTACAATGGTGGTTTAGCTGCTATTGGTAGAAATTTTGGTCTTGATTTATAAAATGGAAGGAGAATATATATGTCAGTAAATTTAGTAAAAGGACAGAAAATTAATTTATCTAAAGAAGTAGCAGGTGGTCTTACAAAGATTATGGTAGGACTTGGATGGGATGCTGCTAAGAAAGGATTATTTGGTTCTAAGCCAAACATTGATTGCGATGCTTCCGCAATTATTTTAGGAAAAGATGATAAGTATCGTACATGTGTTTATTATGGTGACAGATCAGCAGAAGACAGATGTGTGTATCATCATGGTGACAACCTCACAGGAGATGGAGACGGTGATGATGAGCAGATTACGGTTGACCTTGCGAATATTACAAATAAGGTTGAGAAGATTGTATTTGTAGTAAATATCTATGATTGTATTTCAAGAAAGCAGGATTTTGGACTTATCAAGAATGCGTACATTAGACTTGTTGATGAGTCAACTGGTAAGGAAATTTGTAAATACAATCTTTCAGATGATTACGCTGGCAAGACAGCAATGGTATTTGCAGAGGTTTATAAGAAAGACGGAGAGTGGAAATTTAACGCTATCGGTCAGGGAACAAATGATTCAAGTGTTAGCGAATTAACAAGAAGATACAAGTAGGAGGATTTAATTATGTCAGTTTCATTAAGTAAAGGACAGAGAGTAGATTTAACAAAGGGTAGACCATCATTAAAAAACATTCTTGTTGGACTTGGATGGGATATTAATCATTATGACGGAGAAGCAGATTTTGATCTCGATGCCTCTGTGTTTATGACAAAAGAGAATAGCAAGGTTGGCAAGGATGAGGATTTCATTTTCTATGGTAATCTTGAACATAGTTCAAAAAGTGTAAAGCATATGGGAGATAACCGTACAGGTGAGGGAGATGGAGATGATGAGGTTATTAAGATTAAACTTGATACAATCCCATCAGACTATGAGACTCTTGCTGTGACGGTCACAATTTATGATGCTGAGAGTAGACTTCAGAACTTCGGTATGGTTGGGAATGCATATGTGCGTGTAGTAGACGAAGAGACAGGCGAGGAACTTATTCGTTTTGATTTAAGTGAAGACTTCTCTACCGAGACTGCGTTAGTCGTAGCTGAAATTTATAAACATAATGGTGAATGGAAGTTTAAGGCTGTAGGAAGTGGCTATAACGGTGGATTAAAGGCATTATGTAATCAGTATGGAATTGATGCAGAGTAGGAGGATTGTATGACAAATTTTATGTTTATTATAATTGTGGCGATTGTATTAATTGCACTGATCCTTTTCTTTACTCCTTTTGGTAAACAGCTTCGAGTAAAGTTTAAAGGAAGAACGGATGAAGTAATGCGTCAGGATGCACAGACACCAGAAGGTGCTAGAGATTATTACAACGCAGCCATTAGAGAAAAGGAAGATTTTTATAACAAGGCATCTGCTACATATGCTGAAATTTCAGGAAAGCGTAATACAGCAGAAAAAGACTTATATCAGGCAAATAAAGATATTATGCGTGTTACACAGCAGATTAACGCCTGTCTTGATGAAAATAAAGAAAATGAAGCAATGCAGTATGCAATGAAGAAGTCTACTTTGGAGAATAAGATTAATGTACTAAAAGATACAATCGAAGAGATGAAAGAAGCACAGGCTCACCAGAAAGACATTCGTGATCAGGCAGCCGAAGAATTACAGAAACTTAAAGAGGAAAAGGAACAGGTTCTTTTTCAGATGGAAGCCGATAGTCAGATTATCGAACTTCATCAGAGTATGGATAGTCTTAATACGAATAATGAGAGCGATAGAATGCTTGAAAGAGTTCGTGAAGGAGCAAGAAAGACAAGAGAACGTGCAGAAGGAAGTAGAATTGCATATGATTCTAGCGCACAGGCTAATGAGAGAAGACTTGCTAATTCTGAAAGAGAGCGCAATGCTCGTCAGATCCTTGATGATATGAAGAGACAGAGAGGTAATAAGTAATGATTGTATTAAACATTGGAGTTTTCGTAATCTGTCTCGGTGTATGCTTTGGAGCAGGTTTTATTGTAGGAAAACGTAAGAAAAATAAATAATTCAAGAGTTGGTAGGTGTCATAGCCTACTGACTCTATTAATGCACCATATGTAGTGATTGTGAAATACAATATATACTATATATGGTGTATAAGTTACATTATAAAGAATGGTGCAAGATGTGCCAGAGAAATACTCTGCCCCCCCATATTGGTTACTAGCAATCTGTGCAATAGCCTGTGTTTCAATATTACAAGCAGTTGAAAAGCTATAACGCACATTTCTTCGGAATTTTTGGAGGTTAAGACAATGACAATTGAACAGATCAAAGACAAATTAAAATCAAAAGAATATGACTTCCTGAGAACAGATAAGAATTTGGGTAACAATATCATTATCTTGACTCTTGGTGGAAGTCATGCATATGGAACAAACAACGAGGGAAGCGATTTAGACATTCGTGGTTGTGCTTTGAATAGCAAGATGCAGATCCTCACAAATGAGAATTTTGAGCAGTTTGTAAACAATGAGACAGACACAACCATTTATGCCTTTAATAAGTTAGTAGCATTGTTAAGTAATACGAACCCTAATACAATAGAAATGCTTGGAAATAAGCCAGAACATTATTTCTATGTATCTCCTATTGGTCAGGAACTTATTGACAATGCGCATTTATTTTTATCAAAAAGAGCTTGCTACTCATTTGGAGGATATGCGAATCAGCAGCTCTACAGATTGAACCAGAAAGCAGCGCATCAAATGTCTCAGTCAGAATTAGAAAAACATATTTTGAAGACACTTGAATTTATGCAGACAGATTTTACAAAGAAATATACGCCATATTCAGATGATTCAATGAAGTTATATATTGATAAAGCTGTGCAGGAGGGTTATGACACAGAAATTTTTATGGACGTAAATCTTACTCATTATCCATTGAGAGACTATTGCTCTATGTGGAATGAACTTCAGAACATAGTTCGTCAGTATGGCAAGATTGGTAAAAGAAATGAGAAAGCAATTGAACATGGTAAAATTGCTAAACATTCAATGCATTTGATTCGCCTGTATATGATGTGCTTAGATATTCTTGAAAAAGAGAGAATAATCACATATAGAGAAGACGAACATGATTTACTTATGGATATTCGTAATGGTAAGTATTTGGATAGTAACGATCAGCCAATCCCAGAATTCTTTGAAATGGTAAATGATTATGAAAAGAGATTGGATTATGCGAAGAAGAACACAAGTCTTCCTGATAATCCTAATTATAAGGCTATCAATGAATTTGTTGCTAGTGTAAATGAAAGGGTGGTAAAAGGTGAAATCTAATCTAAAAATTGAAATTCCATCTGGTGCAAATGAAATCATCCATAGTTTACAAAATAATGGATATGAAGCTTTCTTAGTCGGAGGGTGCGTAAGAGACAGTATCCTTGGAAGACCAATCCATGATTATGATATTACAACATCTGCTACACCAGATGAAATGATGGAGGTATTCAAGGACAAGAGGATTATTGAAACTGGATTGCAGCATGGAACTATCACCATTGTAATTGACGGTGAGGGATATGAATGTACCACTTACAGAATTGACGGCAATTACTCAGATGGTCGTAGACCTGATAGCGTAACATTTACACGAAATCTTAAAGAAGATTTAAAGCGTAGAGATTTTACAATCAATGCGATGGCATACAATGATGAAGTTGGACTTGTAGATCCGTTTAATGGCATGGAAGATATTGATCATTATAAAATCAGATGTGTTGGTAGAGCAGAGGATAGATTTTCAGAAGATGCTTTAAGGATTTTACGTGCTGTTCGGTTTGCTTCACAACTGGGATTTGTGGTTGATTCTGATGTAAGTTTGAATATTCATAAAATGTATAAGAATTTAGAGAATATATCTATTGAGAGAATCAACAGTGAGTTCTGTAAGATTGCATTATCAAGCGAGTTTTATATACAGATAGGATTATTCCGTGAAGTATTCTCGTTATTCATTCCTGAAATTAAAGATATGTTTGACTTTCAACAGAATAATCCATATCACATTTATGATGTATGGAATCACACAGTACATGCAGTACAAGCTTATGAGTGTGATTGTGAACTCGACTTGAATCCAAGAGATTTGATTACGTCATTGGCTGTATTCTTTCATGATATTGGAAAGCCACATTGTTATCAAGATGGTGAGGATGGTATTAGACATTTTAAAGGTCATGGAAGAGTCAGTGCTGATATGACTGATGAAATAATGAAGCGATTAAGATTTGATAATGACACAAAAGAGAAAGTTGTTGAATTAGTCCATTATCATGATGCCACTTTCGAGGTGGGAAAGAAATATGTCAAGAGATGGCTTAATAAAATCGGTGAAGAACAGTTCAGAAGATTGTTAAATGTTCGTAGAGCTGATATTAAAGCACAAGCAGACATGGATCAGGAAACACGATTACAAAAGATTGATAACATTGGATATATTTTAAATGAAGTTTTACAGGATGATGAATGCTTTTCTCTAAAGGACTTAGCAGTTAATGGTAAAGATTTGATTGTTATTGGGTATAAGCCAGGAAAAGAGATTGGCGAGATATTAAATAATTTGTTGGATTTAGTCATTAGTGGAGAATATACAAATGAGAAAGAAAAATTATTAGAAGTAGCAGAGAGGAGATTACATGGTTAAATTATTTTCACATACAGATCTTGATGGAATTGGTTGTGGTATTTTAGCAAAACTTGTATTTGAAAATGATGTAGACATTTCATATTGTGATTATGAAAACATTGATTCAAGTGTCAGAGAATTATCAAAGTCTGAACTTATGGAATGTTGCATTGCTATAAATAAATTATACATAGCAGCGTGCCAACGTATACAGATTCTTGAGAATCAACTTGATAAGAAAATCAGTGAAAAATATCAAACGAATAGAGAATAATATATTAGGGCGGAAATGTCCGCCCGGTAATGCCCTTTCGTCAAGCGGTAAGACGCAGGAATTTGACTCCTGTATTCACTGGTTCGAATCCAGTAAGGGCAGTTGTATAAACAAATGCCGGCGTTTATACATCGCCTCCAGATCCCTCATGAGGTTGTTGGTGTCATGAGCCAACAGGAGGCAACCAAGGATGCTTAGCTCAGTTGGTCAGAGCATTCGGCTCATAACCGAACGGTCTAGGGTTCAAGTCCCTAAGCATCCATTGCAACAATAAATTTTACTACATATAAAGGAGATTAAAATTATGGCAAAGAAAACAGAAGTATCTCGTTGGACAAGTATTATGGCAAAGTTAGATAATCAACTTGAAACTGATAAACTTGCTAAAGCAAAGAAAAAGATGAAGATCACTGAAAATGCAAAGGAGAGAAAGAATTGTAAGTGATGAAATTATCAAAGTCATTGATGAATCGGCAAAAAATTGGGAGTAAGGGAAGACCTTGGAATTCTATGTTCTAATTAAGGAGGAAGCGAATGAGAAATTTTATAGCAGTAGTAATTCTAATTATGTCAATAGTCATTGCGGTGTACGTTGGTGGATGGCTATTGTTTATTAAGCCATTGTTAGCTGCGGCAGCGGCATATGATGCAGGAGTATTGACCGGAACGATTATTGTCAAAACTATCATCAAGTGTGTATGTGCAAGTTTTGCAGCGGGTGTAATCAGTACAATTGGATTTCTGATTTCCGGTGCCGTACATAAATAGGAGGAAATATGTACGAAAAATTAAGAGAATATATAGAAGAGTCAAATAATATTGTATTCTTTGGTGGAGCGGGTGTATCTACTGAAAGTGGTATTCCCGACTTTCGTTCCAAGGATGGGTTGTATAATCAGCATGACGTTCAGTTTGATAAATACGAACCAGAATATCTTTTGAGCCGAGAATGCTTATATAACAATCCAAATGTATTCTATGAGTTCTATCGGCAGAAAATGGATACAAGAAATATTGAACCAAACATTACTCATAAGGTGCTTGCAAAAATGGAAAAAATGGGTAAGCTAAGTGCTATTGTGACACAGAATATTGATGGACTTCATCAGAAAGCTGGCAGTAAGAATGTCTTTGAGATTCATGGAACTACTCAGAGGAATTATTGTAGTAAGTGTAAAATGGAATATCATTCTGATTTCTTATTTGACACTAAAGAGACAATTCCAAAATGCAAATGTAAGGGATTGATTAGACCTGATGTAACTTTGTATGGAGAGAATTTGCCTAATAAAGCGGTAAATGGTGCTGTTGAAGTGATCAGTAACGCTGATATGTTGATTATCGGTGGCACTTCGTTAAAAGTTTATCCTGCAGCTCATTATATTTCATATTTTAGCGGCAATCATTTGGTTGTTATCAATAGAGAGAAAATTCAAGTATTGCTATGTGGTGATACGGATCTAATGATTGTTGATTCGTTAGGTAATGTGTTTAGTGAGATTGAGAAATGGATGTGATGTAAACTATGGCAGTATATGTAACAGGTGATATTCATGGAGATCCAACAAGATTTTCGACTGATTCATTCTATGAGCAAAAGCAATTTCCCGGAGATAAAGGTGAAAATACCGTGATTATTCTTGGTGATTGCGGCTTAGTATGGGACTCCATTAGAAACAAACAGGAAGAATATTGGCTAGATTGGTTGGAAGATAAGCCGTTCACGACTGTATTTGTTGATGGAAATCATGAGAATTTTGATCGTTTATACACTTACCCTATAAAACAATGGCACGGCGGCAATGTGCGTGAGATTCGTCCCCATGTGCTGCACTTGCAGCGTGGGGAAATCTTCACTATTGAGAATCATAAGTTTTTTGCGTTTGGTGGTGCATCAAGCCATGATGTTCAAGATGGAATTTTGGATATGAATGATCCGGATTTCAGGAAAAAGATGAAAGCTTTGGATAAGCAAGGAAAATATATGTACCGGATCAAAGGGTTATCATGGTGGGAAGAAGAATTACCAACTGATGAAGAAATGGATAACGGTATAGACAATTTAAAGAAGTGCGGTAATAAGGTGGATTATATTATTACACACTGTGCTTCAAGTAGCACAGCAGCTTTAATTTCGCACGGTATATATAGACCAGATGAATTAACAAGATATTTTGAGGAGATTCGAAATAAAGTTGATTTTAGTCGTTGGTTTATGGGGCACTATCATGTAAATAGGGCAATTAATGATAAAGAAATTATATTGTACGAGCAAATTATTAGGATTTTATAATAAGGGAAGGTGTGGACAAAATACATATTAGAGTTGGAGAGCAAAATATCAATAAACAAGGTTTGTTAATGACAATAATTCGATATAAAAATTGTAATGATATAGACATACAATTTGAAGACGGAGTAGTTCAAGAACATACTAAATATTCACGTTTTGTAAATGGGACGATTGTAAACTATAATGTTCCGTCATATTTAGGCGTTGGTTATAGGGGATATGGGAAATATACAACAAGAAAAAATAATGTCAAAACTGAAGAGTATATAAAATGGGGTTCTATGCTAACGAGGTGTTACAGTGATAAGTTATCACAACGAGAAAATTATAAAGATTGCTCTGTTTGTAATGAATGGTTGAATTTTCAAAATTTTGCTGAGTGGTATAACGAAAATAAATATACACTTCCTTTTAATGAAAGAGTTGAATTAGATAAAGATATATTACTTAAAGGGAATAAAATTTATATGCCAGAGCGTTGTCTGTTGGTTCCTAAAAGGATAAATTCTATAATTTTGAATAGACACAACGAAAGAGGAAAATGCGTCCTTGGTGTGTTTTATAATAGAAATCTAAATAAATATCAAGCAAGCGTCAATGATGGAAGTGGTGGTAATATTTATTTGGGGCTGTTTAAGAAAGAAGAAGACGCTTTTTCGGAATATGTAAAATGTAAAAAGGAGATTATATTCGATGTGGCTAACCAATATAAACCATACATTCCGAATACAGTATATGATGCAATTATAAATTATAAAATTAGTGTATATGATTAATTATTATCATGAATGTAGCAGTTGTCTATATGAACAGATTGTTAGGATATTGTAAGGTGGTGTGAAGTATGAGGAGTAAAAGATTAACTGATAGAGAATTTTTTACAATGATTGAGTTAGAGTATATGCAAACAGAAGATAGGGTTGACAAAGCCCTTAAAAACCTTTTAGATAGTGAATATTTTCAACCATTGATGCAATTAAGACCGAAAGAAAGCGGAATTTCTTGTGGTGAAAGGAGAGAATATGGAGATAAAGAATGCGAAAATTGACTATGTAGGGCTGTATATTGAAGACCATGATATTTTAACATTTGGCATTGGTCTTGATCTTGGCGGTGGAGGTTGTGCATTAGGAGGATATGCACTGGATCAATCATTTATGGTTGATAAAAATGACAATAGATGGGATTATGAAAGAAAATCTTCACCTGCCGGATTAGATTGTATGAGAAAAATCATGGAAGTTGTAGGTGTAAGAAGTTGGGAAGATCTACAAGGGAAGTATATTAGATATGAAGATAACGGACTGGGTTCTCGTATTACTAAAATCGGAAACATCATAAAAGATGATTGGATTGATATTGATGATTTTATGAAGAATTACGATTACGAGGATTGGATTGAAAAGTTTAGGAGATAGGAGAATAAAACAATGAGTAAAGCTGTTTTAGTGATGGACATGCCAAGTAGCTGTGATAAATGTCCCTTTTGTGTTGATAGTTATGGACAATGTGAACTTTGTGCTGCAACAGGACACTTAGATAAATGTGGGGATATGATTTATGAAGAAGTAATAAAAACTGATAATAAGTCAAATTGGTGTCCATTAAAAGAATTGCCAGAATAGGTGGAAGTATGAATAAAGAAATATATGATTTAGCTCATAAACTAGCCGGTGAATGGTGTTATAAGAATCAATTGGATATGATTGGTGCAAAGAAAATTGATAATTATATCTATGTGAGAGGCTATGATGGCGGATTCCCACATACGGTAGCTACAGCAAAATTTGATATTGATACGGGGAAATTTGTTGAGATGTGGGGATTTTACGGATGTCCGGTTACAATTGCGGATGGAATGTATGAGTAAAAGTCAAAGTAATCATAGATTTCATGGGGAAATGGAGGCAAGAAAAATATGTTATATCAGCTAAGAATCGGAGATGTAATTCTTTGCGAAAACAAACTACTAGATCAAACAAATGCCTACCTAATCGTATATGACATAGATAATGGGTTTGGGTTATGGTGTCTTGGGTGTGGTGAAGCTCTTGGATTTTATGGAGATGACATTGAAAAGATGAAAACAGATATTTTAAATAAAGATTTTCTAAACATTCAATCGGTTATTCCAAAAGAACTTATTAGTGAATATTTAAGCAGCCAGTGTAAACTCGCGTCCCCCGTTAAAGCGCATGATGGATTTCATGAATTAAATATTATAGTAAATTTAGGAGAATAAATCATATGAAGAAATGTGTAATTTTAGAAATGGAAAATAGCAATGATTTTGAGAATGCTATGAATGATTATTTGGATGATGGATACAAAGTAGAATCCAGTTCGTGCAATAGTAGATACTATAAAGTAATTCTTGTGTTGAAGGAGGATGAGTAAATCATATGAAGAAGAAAATTTTAGCGGTTGCATTAGGATTAACATTATGTTTTGGATTGACTGGATGTACTTATGAAGGCAGTAAAAATTATGATGATCATTCAAAGCTCGTTTTGATAGAAGGTGAAAATGATTTATATTATTATTCCGCAACTTATGTCGTTTATATAGTATTTAATGAATGTGCAGGAAATTCGGGTTATGGTTATATGTCGCCATATTATTCAGAAAATGGTAAGTTATGTACCTATGATATTGATACAAAACAGATAGTTGAAATTGGAGAATAGAACGAAGTAAACCGAAGTTTCCTTGGAAGTTAGGAGGTAGAAATGGAGTTGGTTTTACAGGGTTGGCTTGGGTATGACGAAGTGTATAATTTGGGGATTTCACAGAAGAAACCCGAAGAATCTGACAGTTGGCAGTATTCAAGTCTCGCAGAAGAAATTATGAATTATTTTAATTATATGTATGACGACGGAGGACTTGGAAGAAAGATTACAACAATTGAAAATGCGAACTTAAGATGTTGGTTTTCGGATAATGTGTGTACATTAGAAGAAGCACAGATGAATTTTGAGAGCTATATGGTAACTGGCAATTTATTAACTCAAGGACATTATGTAGGGTATTCAGAATGGACTATTACTGGATTTAATATTGATGACTTGATTATTGGTGGTCATAATTTAGAAGAAGAATTTGGTAGACATATAGGGCAGTATGTACATTTGATATTAACGGATTAAAGGAGAGAATATGAGTAAAGTAGCGTTGATTTTTGATATGCCTGAAACATGTCTTGATTGTAGATTCTGTAGAGAAATTAATGAAGGTATCGAGGCTTGTTGTGAAGTAATGGATAAACCAGACGATAACACTCTATGCAGAATGATTGATTGTAAAGATGGATATTGTCAGAATAAACCTGAATGGTGTCCATTACAGGAGGTGATTTAGTGTCAAAAGTAAACTATCGAGTATGTGATATTTGTGGAAATAGAATTCCTTGTTTTGAATTTGATATTGCAGGAATTGCCAAAAGATATATTAATGGTTGTCGAATTTGGAATAAACTTTTTAACAGACTGGATATATGTGATGATTGCATTGACAAAATTAAGCAATTATCCATAGATAAGAGAGATGAAGAGACATACATAAAAGAAGTGTTTGATAAGGCAAAAAATTATGACAATCCAGATATGAAGTCTGCTTATTATGAAGGTATCGAAGATACACTGAATGTATTGAGTCATAAGAGATTGAAGAATTTGCAAAAGTAAGATGAAATTTTGGTTTCCTATGGAGGTAAAATAGTGAAAGATATGACAAAAGAACGATTTGAAGAGCTTGAAAAGTGGATAAAAAAAGAAAAAGATATGAATTGTCTTATAGAATCTTTTGATGATTTTACATTACATTTTTCTTGTAGACCAAATAGAGAAATATATCCATATCCTAAAATTAATGAAGTTATTGATGAGGACAAATCGGTTAAGTGGAATAGAGAAGAAGTAAGTAGATTAAGAGAAAGATTTGAGAAACGTGTAGAAGAACTTAACAAATATAACAATAAATTAATTGCTGAATACGAAGATAGATTTATTACTTTACTTGGAAAAGATAATAATATATCACATGATGAAAGTCAAAAAATTTGGAGTTATGCGTATTTAGAAAGTCATAGTAGTGGTATAAGAGATGTAATTTCTATGTATGAAGAAATTGCTGATTTATATAACGATTTATTAAAAATTCACAATAAATAACAGAGAATATAACAATGTAATTACAATTAAAGAAAGGAAAAATGTTCACATGTGAGTAAAGCTGCGCAGCTACTATTGGTGAACAAATTTGAAAAATAATACAGAAAAAGATTGGACAGGTAATAAGAATAGTATTTTTAAGACTTTAGGTGCAAGTAATCACACCGACAAGGAGAGACAGAACGAGGATTATTATGCGACAGATCCTATTGCAATTGATGTCTTATTAAAAGATGGTGGTGTTACATTTGACAAACCTATCTGGGAATGTTCCTGTGGTGAGGGACATTTATCTGAAAGATTAAAGAGCTTCGGTTATGAAGTTCGCTCCACCGACCTGATCGATAGAGGTTATGGTGAAGGTGGAATTGATTTTCTTACATATAATCAACCTTGGAATGGCGATATCTTAACAAATCCCCCATACAAATATGCAAAAGAATTTATTGAACATGCAATGACATTAATTCCTAATGGTTGCAGAGTATTTATGTTCCTTAAAGTTCAGTTCCTTGAAGGAAAAGCTCGTAAGGAATTATTTAAAAAATACCCACCAAAATGTGTTTATGTTTCAAGCAGTCGTATCTTATGTGCGAAGAATGCTCTTTTTGATGAAATGAGAGCAGGTGGCGGTAGTGCAGTCGCTTATGCTTGGTACGAGTTTGAGAAGGGTTATACAGGTGATAGTAAATTAAAATGGATAAATTAATACAAAGATTAAATGAGGAGATGAGTAGTTGGGTTGGTGATTTAGTCACCAATTCCGACTTATCAAGCGAGAAACTATTAAAACAATATTCATATGAGTATTGTATTAAAGAAGAAATTATTAATTATTTTTCAGAGAATATTATATCAGATGACTTTGAAGAGTTCTTACTGGATAAAGAAGATACATTGTCTTATCTGTACGTTGAGTATATGGAAGATGATACAGCAAATATTCATAACGAGATAGAAGGATTTGTAAGTAATCTCTGTTATCAGTTTAGAACACAATCTGAAATGCCCTAAAATCAAGGATTTTAGAGGTTGAAAAAGCCAAGGAAAACCACGTTTCTTTTGGTTGTGAAAGTAGGTGAGAAAAATATATTGGGATTTAGAAAATGGTGTCAAAAAATTAAACAGTGACTATGAGGATATTTATTTTTTACTTCATGTTTTGTACAACGCAAAGACTGAGCTGTATGACAGAACTCTTACAGATATGAGAAGTAGATATGATCCGACTGAAGCATTTATAAATGTTTATAACAAAAAATGGTCAGATTGGTACGCAATTAACCTTTATAAGAAATGTTGCAAATGTATAGAATTGGCTACACTCAAACCGTTCAATAATGAAAAATGGATAAATTATAAGTGGAGATATAAATTTTCTGCACAGGGTTGGATAAATTTATATCAACAGCTACTTCAAGAAAATAGATATGAAGATTGGATAATGAAAGAAACGTGTATCATTAAGGACGAAGAATTAGTTACAGAGTATTGTAGATCGGATGGGAGAATAAGACTATGAGTAAAGTTGTAGATATGAGTAATTTTGATCCGTTATTTGATAATTTGGAAAAGTATGTGAATAAACAAGGGTGTACTCTCGGTAAAGACGCTGAGAGATTGCAAGACTTATTACATTCAATTCAGTATTGTTATATACATGGAGTATTAACAGATAGTCAAAATGAATCAGCTTGTAAGAAATTTAGAAAACAGTTTCAGAAGGCTTTGTATGAAAAGTAAGAAAGAAACATTTCTTTTGGAGAGGAGAACAATAAATGGAGATATTTTCGATAGTAGATCAGATCAATGTGGATAAGTTGAATACGAAAGTTGACGAATTTATATGTAGAAAAGGGCATAGACCATATATTTTTGCAAATAAAGAGACGCTTGAAGCATTGGTTAAACCGATTGAACAGGAATTAAAATTCGTATCAGCGGCAACCGGTGCTGTAAGTTCATTTAAAACTTGTCTTGTTAGCAAATATCGGGGAGACAAAATGTTTGAAGATGATACATTAAAATTCGGCGAAATCGAGTTGAGATAAGAGAATATATAGAGAGAAAGAGGTGATTGTTATAAAAGTTATTCAGAACAATTTTAATCAAAGTGAGTTGAATAAAAAAGAAGGGTGCCATTGACCGTACATACATTTTGTGATTATTGCGATTCAGAATTGGAGGTATCCAAAGAAGATACTCATATCGGCTGGCTTGGTGCCGCATATGTAACATGCCCATGCTGCAAAAGAGAGACAATGGTGGATGAATTAGATGGAATTACATTGACTAAGGATAATGTCGAGTTTCCGGTACATTTTCGCAGAACGAATAAAGATATGGATGGTGTTATTGAAATTGACAAATATAAGATCACCGAAGATGTTCGAAAGGGCTTGGATTATCTAAAGAATAATAAAGATAATCCTTATTGGTCTACATGCCGGGGTGATTCGTTTGTGAAAGTATTTAGGAATGAAGGAGATGGGGAATACGTTGTGTTGGTAACAAAAGATTTTTACCTTACAAAGATTGATTTTCAAGAGGAAGATTATAGTGATTATGATGACTATGATCTCTTTGATGATTAACATTGGATTGGAGGAACAAAATGAATTATTTCATATCAGATCTGCATTTTGGTCATAAAAACTGTTTATCTTTTGACAATCGCCCTTTTACAAGTATTGAGGAAAACGATAAAACAATTATTAAAAATTGGAATAACACAGTCGGAATTGATGATGATGTGTATTTACTCGGTGATATTTCATGGTATAACTCAACAAAGACTATCGAAATCTTTAATAATTTGAATGGGCATATACACCTAATCAAAGGCAATCATGACGGTCGCTTATTAAAGAACCGAGAGCTGCAAAGTCGATTTTGTGAAATTACAGATTATAAAGAGTTGAGTCTGGATGACGGACATATTGTTGTTCTATGTCATTATCCGATTCCTTGTTTTAATAATCATTATTATGGCAGTTATCATTTATTTGGGCATGTTCATACAGGATTTGAGGATAACATGATGGAGCAGGTTAAATACCAGATGACGGCTTTATATGATAAACCATGCAATATGTGGAATGTCGGCTGCATGAAAGATTATATGGATTATACACCAAGAACACTAGAAGAAATTATTAAGAGTGGAGAATAAAGCTTTATGAACTTATTAGAAAAATATAATTGTATTTTCTGCAAGTACAGAAAACTTAACAAAAATATCGTTAAACTTTTTCCGTTTAAGCAAATTGATTATTGGCGAACAGAAAGAGCATATAGAAAAGAAGAAAAGTACAATGAAGCGATGGATAAGAAATATGGAGATTGTTTCATAGAAACAGATGATTGGAAATTCATTTGGGGAATAACAAGTTGGGATGATTTATCTGGTCACAAAGCCAATATGTATACCATGAATGATATAGATATTACATATGATAAGCAGAAAAAAGAATATATGCTTGGAGTTGAAACGGCATATATGTTCGAAACATATGCTTCAGCGTGTAATTATCTAAGAACATGTTTGGATGCATTTTCAAAATATATGGATGATAACGGATTAGATAAGAACAAACAGTATAGTTTATTCATGAGCAATCCTTGTACAAGTATGGTAGCTGATTCGATTGAAGAATTATATACCAATTTTAAAATTTTTGTTGATGGATTTTGCAATCAGAATAATACAGAAAATAAAAAGGATGGAGAATAAATATGTGTAACCGTTGTGATTATGACTCACCTGACAATCAAATATATATAGATCCATTAACAAATGAATATTACTTGGACATTGAAACCTCTGAATGGGATGAATATGATGATGGTTTTGTTCATCAGAAAGAATATATTGCGTATTGTCCTTGGTGCAGCAGGAAGTTAGGAGAATAAAGATATGAAGATAGAACTAATCAAATTAAAATTTAATGACACTCATTCATATAAATATAAACCATTTAAGTATTGTTGTGATGAAATTCAGAATAATAAGTGCATAGAATTTACAAACGAAGACTTATCTCCATTAAAGCACATAGATGATGGTAATTTTATTCCTCAATTCTGTACTTCACATACAGAAATCATTAGATTATATGAAGATGAATGGGCACAGACAGATAATTATCCAATCCGGTTCTGTCCTCATTGCGGCGATAAAATTGAGATTTCGGTTATAGACGAAATGGATATATCGGATCAGTACAATGAACTGACTAAGCAGCGTGAAGAATTACGGGAGAAGTGTTGGAAAACGGATAGTAAGAAAGAAGAGTCTGCGTTAAGAGAGCGGGTTGAAAAACTTGATAAGCAGATTTATAGTTTCTATTTGTTGGATGAGTGGAAAGGAGAAACTGATGAATAGAAATTTGGATGGATACTATTTTAGAATTAAAAGAGATGGAAAATGGGACAATATCTGCTGGTCTGATATGACAGATGAAGAAAGAGACGAGCAAATGACTAATCGTAGTGAGGAGTGGTTAAAGTCGCTGTGCAAGGGACTTGGTAATGTTATTCATAAGATTGGTGAAGATTTAGACATTACGTGTGAATAAAGGTAATTTCAGGTTTCCTTTTGTTACAAAGAGAGAATATTAAAGCAGGGAGGTAGAAAAAATGTCGTATTGGACTTATATCAACGGTACAATAACAGTTCGTCCTATGGGTAGAACACAGCCTGAAAAGAGATATATTCTTGAAACAGTGCTAAATCATTTGCCTAGAGTAACAGGTTCTGAGGGTGATATGGATGTATACATCATTCAGAAAAATGGTCATAATAGTTCGTGTTCATGTGATGAATTTGGCGAGGTGACAAATAATTTAACTGATTGGTACGGCAATAAAAGTCGTAGTAGAGGAGCATTGAGAACGCAAGACGAATATATCCTTGTTGTAAATGCGGCTTTAAGAGACAGAGAATTTGAACAGACTTACAGAGAATTTACGAAATGGTTTGTGCGACTTTGTAAAAGAGTAGGCTGTGAAGATGTTCTTGTAGAAATCAAAGGATATGATAAGTCAACTGTTATCAAAGATAGAAATATTCAGAGGAAAAAGTATTCATTTAAGAGCGTTTTTGATGGTTTGTTTGAAGATCCAAGCTGGTGCAACGATAGTAAAGATGGATACAAAGAGCCTAATTGGTGCGAATTTATGATGTACGACAGAGCAAAAAATTCTAATTATCCTATGACACTTGCTTATAAATATTTCAATGATGAAGAAAATGATAAGGAAGTTGAAAGAAGAATGAACTATAGATAACTTCACAAGAATGCAACATATCATTGGATTTTGAACGAATAATACATTGGAGGTGAAAACATAATGGGAATGTATACAGAGATTAATGTGTGTTTTGATTTGCTGAAAGACACACCAAAAGACATCGTGGAAATTTTACATTGTCTTGTAGATGGAACAGACGCTCCTTCTATACTACCAGAACATAAATTTTTCAAGTGTGATAGATGGAGCATGGTGGCTTGTTGTGACAGCTATTATTTTGATGGCTCAACTAACAGTAAAATGGTGTTTGATAATATTTCTAAGACATGGAAAATTAATATCAGAGCTAATTTGAAAAATTATGATTCTGAAATTGAAGAATTTTTAGATTGGTTAGAACCTTATATCAGAACCGAGGGCTTTATTGGATACATGAGATATGAAGAGTGGGAAGATCCAACCTTAATTTATAATGATTTTGACAATTATAAAATTGTATTCAAAGGTGTAGCAGCAACAGAAGCTGAACAGGTATAGGAATCCAATCTTTCATTGGAAAATTTTTAATCATATCTAAGCCATTCGGCTGGGGGAATTACAACAAATAAGCGAATATTACAGTGTAACTAATAAAAATATTACATATAAAGGAGATTTTAAATGAAGAACACAAATTGGAAAGTGCCGGTAATTATTGGCGTAGGAGTATTAGCAGTTATTTTAATGATTGTATTTGGTGTACAGAGTTCACAGAATAAGGCTATTGCACTTGAGGAGCAGGTAAACACAGCATCATCAGATATTAAGGTACAGGAGAAGCGAAGAGTTGACCTTGTATATAACCTTGCTGATTGCGTAAAACAGTATGACAAACATGAAGCTGATACATTGACAGCAGTTGCAGATGGTCGTGGATCAACAGGAGATATTGAGAATGTAACAACAGCTATCACAGCAGTTGCAGAAGCATATCCTGAGTTGAAGTCCAATGAGAACTATAAGACTCTTATGAATGAGTTATCTATGACAGAGAACATGATTGCAGAATATCGCAGCAATTACAATAAACAGATTAAGGAATACAAGAGATATGTAAGAAAGTTCCCTACAAGACAGTTCCTTGGATTGCTTGGATATGAAGTGCAGGAATATGAGTATCTGGATTACAACGCACCAGTTGACGCTCCGCAGTCGTTGTTCAAAGAGGATTAGTCTATGAGATATGGTAGAAAAGGTTTTGATTTTAGCGATTTCGAAATAACAAAACGTGAAATTTTGGCTAGTATTTCTATCATTGCAGTTATGATTCTGTTTGGTATTCTGATTTCTTCTAAGATTTCAGAACACCAAATGGATAAAAATGAAATTTATAACAAAGCTGTTAAGATAGAAAGTCAAGAAATGTTCCAATATGGAATGGATACAAATGTTGGCAATGCGTTTGTATATGGTGACTTGAAAGCAGTAGATACAGTTACGTATCCTGAAATTGGTGGGGAATATATGTATGTAGAAAAAGTTAAGGAAAAATATACAAGACATACACGAAAGGTTAAGCATTCAAATGGTAAAACCACATGGTATACAACAGAAACATATTGGACTTGGGATAGAGTTGGAAGTGAAGATATTAAGTGCAAAGAAGTATCATTTTGTGGAGTGAATTTCGCAAGTAATAAGATTGATTTGCCGGGTACTGATTATATTGACACAATTAAAGAGTCAAGCCATGTGAGACATAAGTATTATGGTGTTGGCACTGAATATAAAGGAACAATTTTTACAGATTTGAGAGATAAAACCATTTCTGATAACACATCATTTTATAATAATTCGACTATTGACGAGACGATAGCAAGGCTAGAATCTGATTTTCCAATGATTATTTTCTGGATCTTTTGGGTTATTTTAATCGGTGGAATGGTATTTGGGTTCTACTATTTGGATAATAAGTGGTTAGATTAGAAAGAAATTTTTTCTTATGAAGATTGGAGGTGTGAATAAATTGCCAACAAATTATGATCTTGGTGGTGGCAACTTGACTTTGTTCGATGCTACGACCGGAAGGGAGTTAGGTAATCTGGATAATGTTCATTTGGATTCTTGTGAAGTTGAAAAAGGAACTCAATTTGGTAACTGGATGAGACAAAATGCATCAATAATAATGGAGTGCTCCATAGATGAAGTGGATGCTCTTAGAAAAATATTTGAACTCGACATTCCACGTCAAACAGGCATTTGTGACATTCAACGCGAAAAATTCATTCAAGCAAGAACACATAAAAAGAGGAGAATAAATAAGAAGTGGGCTAAGCGTTACGGTTATAAAAGAATAACTATCATTATACAAGGTTTGCATGTGAAAATGGACACTGATGGAAATGTTGAATTTGTGAAATAGGAGAATAACATTATGACAGATAGACAAGCCAAAACGATACAGTGGACAATTAATCTATCAATGGACTTTCCTTCGGATTGGGATGACGACATGATTGAATTTCACCTGAATGAATCAAATTGGTGTTGCAGCAATCTCATTAGTGAACTTGAAAAATACGATGAGAAAAATGGTTGCATCTGTGGAATATGTGAAGCAAAAGTGGCTGAGAAGATAAGGGGTGTGAAATGAGAAATTTTTATAGTGGTATCAGCAATGATAGAACACAATTTTTGATAAATATGAATTGGTATAATGATAATGATGTAGAGACTTGTTTTAGATTTAGTAAAAAATTTCATGAATTGCCTAAAAAATGCAGTATTGAAAAAAATGATTTTGAATTAGTATATTTAAAATTTGAATGGATTGGTAATACATATTATCCACAAGAAAGTGATAAAAGTGAAGGAGAGCCAATCAGGGTATATAAAATCAAGTTATAAACAATAAATCTATTAACATAGTTAGGAGAATAAATATATGTCGATAGGTGATGGAATAAAAACATATTCAGATAGTACATTAAAGTCTATGACAAAAGATGAGCTGATTGATATTATTCGCTGTTTAGAAAGTAATCTCAGAAATGCTCATGAGACAAATGATATTCAATATGAGAACTGTAAGAGGTTGCTGAGTGAAGAAAAGAATAAAACACTTGATGAAGTTCTAAAGACTTGTGACATTGAATGTGGACTTTATAGTGGTGATGTTAAAAATCTTACAAGACACGTTTGACGAGAGTGCTGGATGGATTGAGAGAATAAATATTTGTAAACAATAATTTTATATCATAGGAGGAAATAAATGTGATGAACAATTTTTTAAATGGTATGTTTGGCAAGGTAGGAAGTGGAATGTGTAGACTTTCTATGAATGGTGGAATTGCAGTTAAGACAAATGGTGGTTATAAGACATATAACATCAAGACTGGCAAACTCACAAACTGTAGTAACTTTGTATTTGATATTGGAGAGGAATTCTTCTTTATTATTCCAACTAATAAGGTAGAGAAGGGTGACATCATTCTTGTAAATGGCAAGCCAAGATGTGTTATTGAAACTGATAAAACAAAGATCACAGTAATCAATTATGAGGACTCAACAATCGAAACCGTACTTCCTGAAAGACATGTATTTATGGGTAATACATATTTTTATGGCAAGATTGTTTCAATGTTTGGTAGTGACATTATCAAAGGTAAGAAAGGTACAAACAATATTTTCAAGTACATGATGCTTTCTCAGATGATGAAGGGTGACAATGGTTCTACTGGAATGACGAATGGAAATGGTGGAATGAGTTCTATGTTGCCACTTATGATGATGGGTGGGAATATGGGTGATATGTTTGACGGAATGTTTGACTTTGATATGAATGGTAACGATGATGATGATACAGAAGTAGATGAAGAGGAGGAAGCATAATATGGGATGTGGTTCATGGACAAGAGATAGTTATGTAAGTTATTCAACAACAAAGGGCATGAGTGTTTCAACGGATGGTATGATTAGAGGTTCTTATTCTAATCAGGATATGTTTAAGGCAAGAAATATTGATTCTGCACTTGATCCTAAGAATGTTATTAGAGAGTGCTGTGATACAGAGGAGCACCCAAACACAATTCCTGTTATTCTCGCTCTTGATGTAACTGGTTCTATGGGACAGGCTGCCGTTGAAGTAGCAAAGAAGTTGAATGTAATTATGACTAAGTTATACGAAAAGGTTACAGATGTTGAGTTCCTTATCATGGGTATTGGTGATTTAGCTTGCGATAGCTGTCCAATTCAGGCTTCGCAGTTTGAGTCGGATATTCGTATTGCCGAACAGCTTGATAAGATTTATTTCGAGTTTGGTGGTGGTGGAAACAATTACGAATCCTACTCAGCAGCGTGGTATTTCGGTTCTCGTCACACAAAGCTTGATTGTCTAAACCGTGGAAGAAAAGGAATTATTATTACAATGGGTGATGAGCAGTTAAATCCATATCTTCCATTTAAGAGTAGAGGTCATGGCTTATCAGAGGTGACAGGTGATAATCTTCAGTCTGATATAGAGACTAAGGATTTATACGAAGAGGCTTCTCAGAAGTTTAACATTTATCATTTAGATGTAAATCATGGTCACAGATGTGATGAAGAAGAAATTGAGAAGTCTTACAAGAAGTATCTTGATGATATACATTTTAGAAGAGTGACTATGGATAGTATTACAAATGAGATTGTAGATATTATTGTTAGCGAAGCAGAGAATAATGTTACAGATACAGTTGCTACACCTTCTAGCTCAGAAGGAATTACTTGGTAGGATAGGAGATTTAAAAGATGAAAGATATGAAGATTGTATGTGGAGCGAATTGGGGAGACGAAGGGAAGGGTCTTATGACAGATTATTTCTCACAGAAACCTAATAGTATTGTTGTTTGTTCAAATGGTGGTGCTCAGAGAGGACATACCGTAACAACGCCTGATGGAATCAGACATGTCTTTCATCATTTTGGATCTGGAACATTCAATCATGCAAGTACATATTTATCTGAGGATTTTATTGTTAATCCAATTATTTTTAAGCAGGAATATGATGAATTGATGAAATTAGGATATATTCCGAATGTTTATATCAATCAAAACTGTATGTTGACAACACCTTTTGATATGATGGCAAATCAGATTATAGAGGAAAATCGTGGAAAAAATAAACACGGTAGTTGTGGCTTGGGAATTTTTGAAACTATCAAAAGATATAAAGCCGGCATAACTGATGTAGATAATCATATCATGGAATATTACTTAGAACAATTTGAAAGAGAGAATATTATATTAACAGATGAATGGTCAAGAATATTCTTTGATAATGGTATATTTGAACACTTTTTAGATGATTGGGATTTTATGAATAATCACTCATTGGCTATATCAGATAATTATTTCTTAAATCAGTTTGACAATATTGTATTTGAAGCTGCACAAGGACTTTTACTCGATCAGAATAATACCGAATATTTTCCACATCTAACACCGTCTAATACAGGCATAAAAAATCCAAAGAGAATAATTGAAAATGTTGAATGGAATGATGAGATAAATATTGAAACTTGTTATGTATCTCGTACTTATTTAACGAGACATGGTGCTGGTAAATTCCAATCTGAATGTAATAAGAAATTTATCAACGAATATATGTTTGACAAAACAAATGTACCAAATCCATTCCAGGATACATTGAGATACGGAACACTTGATTTGGGAGAATTATATAGTAGATGTTCTGATGATATAGAGAATTTTGGAGACGAAAAATCAATCGCCATTACACATTGTAATGAATATGATTGGGATAATGATAAATTGATTGAATTATTCAAGGATTGGAATATTTATTACTCAGATGGCGAAACACATAATGATGTGAACTGAGAGAATGAAATATCGGTTTCATGTGAGGAATAAAATAACGAAAGGAGATAGTAATATTGATTAAATTTAAAGTAATTGACTGTAAAAATTACATCTATATATCAAAGTGTGATAGATGGAATTGTGATTGCAGCAAATATTTATTTGATGGCAAGGTGGCAGAATCTACAAATAGAACGGAATGGTATAAGATAGATAAAATTCCAACCGTTGTATCAGAAAAGAAACCTGATGAAAATATTAACGAGAGATATGAATTAAAAGCTGGATATACTGCAAATGATTTAATGCCAAAGGTCATCAATAAAGACAGGGTAGATGAATATGAGGAAGTAATGGGTTTATATACATATAAATATGATTCAGTTCCGGGTGGTTATGAGGATATTGAGTTTAACATTGAGAAAATTTATGAGAGAGAAGATTTTGAATTTATCCCTAATAAATATAGTGCTGAAACTGATTTAATTACACAGATTGAATATCCAGAAGAAGTATATCAGGATAAGCCTTGCAGAATTGATTCTTCTCATATGTTCAAACTTATTAGAGAATATGTAAAAGCACATATTGATACTTCAGTTGCGACAATTAAATCTGATTATGATTTTCACTTCCAAGTAGTAAAGAAAATTACTTTAGCTGATCCATATAGTATCAGAGTCGATATGAATAATTCCTTTATGAATAAAAGAAGAAAACCTAAATGGGTAGATAGAATGATTTCCACTAAAGAGACAACTATTATTAATTTTAAGGACGAAGTTTCTTCTAGAGATTATGGAGATGACTGTAGAATTGCTCCATCAATTGGCGGTGAAAATTATGTAGATTTACAGAATAAAGTAGAGAATTATCTATCAGAACTTATGAAACAGATTAACAAAAATTATTGTGAATGTCCTAACTGTAAAGGTTGGGGAATTGTGGAGGTAGAAGAATAATGACAAAGAAAGTATTTAGCACGGAGTATTTAAGAAATGAATTAGGATTACCATATGATTGCGATCTTATTGTGGATAAGATTATTGATACTACTCGATGGTCGGTCGTACATGAGATTGTGTTTGAAGATCATGGAAAATTTTATCAGACGACATATTCTGAAGGTGCTACTGAGATGCAGGATGAAAGTCCTTGGGAATACGATGACGAAGTTGAGTGTACAGAAGTAGAACTTCGTGAAGTCAAGGTTAAAAAGTGGATGCCTGTGGAAGATTAAGAAATAATTTCTTTTAGATAGAGAATATTAAAGTGGTGGTGAAATCTTGGAGAAAGTAATTAAATATAGATGCTCTGAATGTGGAGAATTATTTGATACACCTGAAGATGCTTTAGCTTGTGAAACAAGACACAACAGAATTGAGAGAGCTAATGAGATGCTTGATGAAGGATATACATTAAAGCAAATCAATGACAAGTGTGAGATTTGGGACTCCGTGCCGGAACATTTAGAGAATGTAAATAAAGATAACTGTTTCGAAATTAGCTATTGGCAAGGTTGCAATAAACCTGCATATCGAATTACTAATATCTTTTTTGATGGAAGAGTAAATGTAAGAGGTTGTGGTTCGTGGAGTGGATATTATGGTGTTCGGCTTAGATTAAATAGCAGCAATTTAAAAAATCCAAGACCAAAGGAAGAGTTGTTTATAGATAGTAGATATACAAGCAGACGGTAATACATAAGGAGGATTGATACATATGACTTTAGTGCAAGCATTAGAAAAGCAGATTGAGTTCTGTGAACGATATGAGAGATATAAATGCGGAGTATTTGTAAGAACAAAAGAACAACGTGAGATTGTAAGAAAATGCATTTCAACTTTATTGTTAGATCAAAATAATACCCAATTAAGAAATTCTGCGTGGAAGTTAGGCTGTTATTGGAATAATGGTAGTTGTATTGAAGTGTTACCTGTAAACGTTTCAGTTAGAGGACACAAATTTAATGGTGTAATAATTGAAAATGAAATCGAAAGAGATGTTGTTAATTCTTTGATTAGACCGTATTTAATGGTAAGGATTGATTCTGCCGGACATAAAATTGAAGAATTTTATACTGTTAAAGAGAGAATATTTACAGTAGATATTAACAAGGAGAGTATAGAAAATGAACGATTATACACAGAGTAAAGACGGATATATAGTATTTGAAGATGGGGGTACAAGTCCAATTTCATACGGTGCGACAGAGGAATGGTTCCAAACCTATGATGAAGCAATTAAGTATGCGTTAAATATTGTAACTAAACGTACAGAAGAATATAAAACTCGTTTGGATTGGAATTCAGTTATTGTGTACGAAGGATCTGAGAGCCTAATACATGAATCACATACTGTTCCTTGTGGAAACGTTGTGTTTTACTGGATGAATCATGATGTAAATAGATAATACTTAATATGAATAAAGAAAAATTAGAAACTGAAGGAAACTGACATTTCTTGGTCAGATTGAAGACGAGGAGGAGGAATAAATGGAATTACAAGAAGAGGTAAATAAGTCATTAATGTTATCAAAGGTGGAACAGATGCATGATTTTAGAGGTTGGAGTCATAAACTTCCTGCTTTTCACTTTGATAAAGAATGGGACGTGACGATTATTCCACCATTTGCAGGTGCGATTATCAGATTTATAATTGATTATAATGGAAAATATGTGTCAGTATATTTTGATGCGTACTCAGAACTTGGATGGGTGTGTGATGAAAATGAGCAGCCAATGCCGTATTTTGAATATTATGATGGTGAAGATACATACAGATATTATCTTGATGAATCAGAGAAAATGATGTCTGACATTAGAAATTTCTTGAATAATTAGTCTTAGCGATTCAATTAACAATTCTCAATAAAAATGAAATCGAATGGAGAATAAACATATAGGAGAATCTTATGTGGATTAACAGAACAAAATATGAAGTAGAAAAACTGAAATATAGACAGAGAATATCTTATTTAGAGAATCTTATCTGTCCATGTGAGTCACATGATTATGTTGAAATAGCTCACGGAATTATAGACGAACATAGTACAGTAAAACACATTTTTAGATGTAAGAAATGTGGAAAATTACATGATGAATTAAGTTGATTGTAAATCACTGTTTCATTAGGAAATTTGAGGAGGGGAGAATATGGAAGTAAGAGTTAGATTATCGGATGCACATAATACAATTAAAGAATATGAAAACTTAGGATACAGATTTATCGGATCGACACAAAATATTGAATATGTAAACCTTTTCTTTGAAGAAGTCCATATACCAAAAGAGAATAATGTAACAGATATAAAATTTAACATCGGAGATTTCATAGAAAATAGAGATGGAAGAATTGGTTACATTTCAGATATATGTTATTGTGATAAATGTAAAAAGCGTGGGTTCTTTGAGCCAACAATTCAGTATTCAGATGGTACAAGCGATTACATATCAAATTATTCTGTAAAATACGTTTCCAAAGACTATAAACAGATTGGTACTCAGAAGTTCGATAATGACTATTATGAGAAAGAAATTGAAAGATTGGAACATCAATTAGAGATGGAAAAAAGTAAAAGTGCTTATTGGAAGATGAAAGCCAATGGCGAAGAACCTGTTTAATGGGTACAAGAGAAGGAATGATTCACATTCTTCGATAGTAACAGAGAATAAATAAGTGAGGTGATATACATAGAGATATTAGCAGAAACAGATTATCAAGACCTTTATAGAATATCTGATGGAGTGTTACTTGTAATTAACAAATTTAAGAGAATTGAATATCCATCTGAACCTTATTTTCATGTATATACAACTGATGCAAAGTACAAATCATATAATAAAGGTTGTCAAAAGTGGTTAAAGGTTTTGAAAGAAGATTACAAGAATAAGTACCATAATATTGTTGTTCCCAAAGGAACAGTATTATATATGGGTTATCCAATAGAATCAACAAGTAATAAAGCTGATTGGACTTATGAAATAAAGACAACTGCTTCTTGTTTAGGTGGAGATTTCACGACCACAGAGAATATGTTAAATACAATACTGAATATTATGAAGAACAAAATAAGTTCTTAGTCTTGAACAATTCGTTCGAAAATTCCAAAAATCAAAACTGAACAGAAAATATAAATATGGGTGGAAGAACAGCATACCCTTGAGCTGATACGCTCAAAAATCACTGTTTACATAGATATTCTATATAAATCTATTTTCTATGTTCCGTCTGTATGGCGTTTATATATAAGTTATCAAAATTCTACATATTATAAGGAGGATAAATTTAATGAGATTTGAAATGACAGGAACATTATCAATTCCAAAAAAAACAGACAATTTTTCACCATATAGTGAGAATCACTATGATTCAGGATGGGTGAATCGACAGTTGCTATTTAATGCTACTTGTGGAGACAACAGACACATGTTGTCGGTTCGTGGTGGCTGCTTTGAAGATGAGCACAATGATGTGTATGTATTTACAAAAGCAACAACAGACGATGATGGTAATACAGTAAAGGGTGAACCGCTCAGAATTCCATTTAAGGAGCGTTTAACTTCACCAAGACTTCCGGAAGTAGCTGAGTTTAAGAAGTTTATTATCGATCTTGAGAAGCCCGGCAGACGTTATAAGTTAGAAAAAGCGGCAGAGAAGATCAAAGAAGGTAAGAGTTTGACAGATGACGAGTTAAATGAGCTTGGAATTGAGAGCGAAGATGCTGTGCCGGCAGAGTTGAAGAAGAGTCAGAAGCGTAGACATGAGTACATCAGTGAGTGGGATTATGCTGAATTTATTAAAAAAGTACTTGATAGTGACAAGTATAAAGATAAGAAATTCTTGATTCGAGGAGAGTGTGACCGTCAGTATTCAGACGTGAAGCAGAGTGTATATGAATCTTATGTGCCAAATCGTATCTATCTTGCGGCAGATGATGCCGAGGTTGAATCAACAGCAACTCTTAATATGTTGTTTACTACAGATGCAGTAGATGATATGAGTGTGGAAGAAAAGGGCAAATACTATGTTAATGGCTACACTATGGAATACGACTCTGCTAGAAAGAAGAACATTCCGCTTCCTATCACGATTGTTATCCCTGCTGCGGCGGAAGATGCTGACGACAAAACTAAAAAGAGAGTAGAGCGTATTGTTCAGAAGTTCTCTGCCGAAGATGATGAAGTTAGAGAGTATGGCATTATTGTGAATATGCTTGATGGTGCGCAGAAAACAGAGATTACAGAGGATATGCTGACGGACGAACAGAAAGATGATTTAGAGTGCGGGTTGATTACTATGGACGATATTAGAGCTGAATACGGAAAGGATGTATACGGTGATCGCATCAGAGAACTTCAGTTTGTTAAGCCGGCACGTGGTTTCACGAAAGGTTCAAATGAGACGGCATATAGCGTGGAAGATTTAGAGATTCCACCATTGGAAGAAGACGACGATGTAGAAGATTTATTTGATGAGGATGATGAACTGTAAGAGGAGGAAATAATAAATGTCAAAATATGGTAAGAGAAGTACAATTAGCGAGAACTTGAACGATTTTACAATTTGTTTACTTGGTGAAGCGGGTATTGGCAAGACAAGCACTATTGCTGAAGCTTGTGAAAAGGAATTTGGAGCCGATGGATACATGATTCTTGATATGGGTAAAGAGCAGGGAATGGAAGCTCTTGAGGGTTATACATATGAAACATGTGAGAATTGGAAAAAATATGATGCTGTCACGAAGGATATTATTAAGAATAAGGATAAGGACTATCCAGATTTGAAGATTCTGGTTATCGACACACTTGATCAGTTCGTGGAAATCATGTGTCCATATGTAATTGACTTGTGGAATAAAGAAAACCTTGGCAAACCAAAATTTGAACCGGCAAAAACAATGAATGCCGCATGGTCTGGTTTTGGAAAAGCTGATGATAAGCTCGTAGAATTGGCATTGAATAGAGTGTGGGAGCTTAAAAAAGTTGGGGTAAATACATGGTTTACCGGTCATGTTAAGATGCGTAATAAAGTAGATCCACTTACGCAGGAAGAGTATTCTGTACTTTCAACTGACATTTCTCAGAGAATTTTCGAAGGATTTAAAACAAAATTCCATGTAATCGGTATTGCATGTATTGACAGAACCATTGATGTAGAGTCTACAGGACGTAAAAACATCGTAACAAAAAAAGAAGTGACGGTTAGTAAGGTCAAGGACGAGAAACGAAAGATTGTATTTAGGGATGACAATTATTCCATTGACAGCAAATCGAGGCTCGCTGCAATTGAACCGGAAATTCCTCTTGATGCAAATGAGTTGATTCGAGCATTAAAAGATGCAATTAAGAACTCTAAAAAGAAAAGCGGAAACTCTACGGCGGCGAAGGCTACGATACCAAAGCCTGCTCCTGATCCTGTCACCGAGCCTGATCCAATTGAGGAAGATGATATTGACGATATTGATGCACCGGTCGAGGAAGCAACTGACGAAACCCCGGAGACATCTACATATCCGGATGATTTAGATGCTGTGATTCGTAAAATGTATAAAGAGTGTAAGGATGCAAAACTCAAAGCAAAAGTTAAAGAAGTTATCTCCGAGTACGGCAAACTTAACGATGTAGATGAAGATGGACTAGAAAGAATCTATGACATGATGCAGGAGTAGAGATATGTTAGTGAAGTGTAGATGCTGCGCCAAGAAAATAGATCGCAACTCTGCATATAAAGTAGTAGTAGGTGGTAAGAACACCTACTACTGCAATGAAAAAGAGTATAAATCTATGATCGAGGCTCGAAAAGCAAAAGATGATACATATGAAATGATAAATCAGATATTTGGATACAAAGTTATCCATACATCTCTGTTCAAAGAAATTAACGCAATTGCTAAAACCTGCGAATATTCAGTGATTTCTTCATATCTAAAATGCAGTGAAAGGGAAATTTCATTCGCTCTTAACAAAGACTTCCAGAGCGAGTATGCCAAGATTAGATATTTCGCCGCAATCTTGAAAAACAATCTGAGAGATTATCATATGCCGGAGAAAATAAAACCACGAGAGGTTAATATCGAGAATGAACCAACCGTGCAGCATTTCCACAGAAAGAAGAAACGCAGAAATTTAGCTGAGTTGGAAAGCGAGGTATAAATGGGCGAATTTATAACAGGCGTCAAAGATAAATACCCGACAGCATTATTAAAAGGACGTGTTGAGACTGAGGGTAACGTCATTAGCTGCTTTTTCAAAGATATGCTCCTACTTGATGATACACACTTGGAGCGCACTGATTTTAAGACTTCTGATGGTGCATTCTATTTCGGATTATTATCACAATTACGATCTAAAGGCTTTTACAGCTTAGATGAAGTTACTATCTTATCAAATTTAACAGAGGATGTAATCGAACGATATGAGGAGAGGGGCGGATGGGAAACCATTCAACATCAGATCGACATTATCAATGCTGAAAATTTCGATGTATATTTAGACATCTTATATCGAGAAAATATCATTATGAAACTGTATGATGACAATTTTGACGTAACGAAAGCTATCAATGTTGACGGGAAGAAGATTGTACCGCTCAAGCTTTTTAGAAAAATGACAGCCGAAGAGGTTAGTGATTGGTTTGAGGCAAGAATTGAGGGATATGGTTGTGGTTATTCTAACAAAGTTTTAGAGGAAGAACTAGTTGATTTTGATGATGAGTTTATAGAATCTTGTAAGGACGGAGAAGAAAATGGTGTACCGTTTGATGTTGCCGGAGATGATATTAATGGCGACGAAATCAATTGTTTTCCATTTTTGTCTCGACAGATAATGGGATTACTCGAAGGAACACTCACTATGATGGGCGGGTTTTCTAGTGCTGGTAAATCTACTTGGTGGATTACGGTTTTAATGGCACTTTTGCATTATGATCGCAAAATTCTGATTATCTCCAACGAGGAGAGTATCAAAAAGTTTAAAGTGAAATTTATGGTATGGTTACTCGGAAAACGTAATAGGTATTTTAAGCTGACTAAAAAGAAGATGACATCTGGTGACATTAATGATGAGAGTAGAAAGCAATTGACAGATATTCAAAAATTTTGGAGAGAACATTATAAAGGGAAGGTTAAATTTATTTCAATTAACGATGCGGATATGAGCGTAGTGAAAAAGAAAATCCGTGAAAATGTGCTGAGATATGGATATGATACCGTGTTGTATGACACTTTTAAGATTCAAGAAGGAGATTTTTCATCTGCTAGACAAGATCTGTCATTGGTTAGAGATAGCCGAGAGCTTGATAAGTTAGCAAAAAAATACAATTTGATTATGCTTGCATCGGTTCAGTTGGCGGAATATATGAAAGGCAAGCTCTTCCTAGATGCAAGCTGTCTGAGTAATGCAAAGCAGATCAAAGAAATTTTAGAGAATTTATTCTTAATGCGAACTGTGTATGCCGAAGAATTGGATGAAAAAAGTAAATACTACTGTCGCCCATTTAGACTCAAGAAAGTTAATGATAAGTGGATAGAGGAAGAGTATAAGCCTGATCCAAATGCTGTATGGCGAGCGTTATTTACAGAAAAATGTCGTAGCGGGGCGAACTCAAGTGATAATGGAATTGGATATCTTCTCCGGTACGACGGAGATCATTGTGTTTTCCGTGAAGTGGCACAGGCACGTTTCAGGCATGGAGAAATAAGATAGAAACTAATAAATTCAGAGGTGATATATGTTAGGAGAAATCAAAAAGCAACTAATCAATCACCCAGATTCACTCGTTGGTGTTTTAGAGCATTTTGGATATTGCAACATAGTCAATCATGGAAAGTATATATCGTGCGGCAGGGACGAAGAATCATCAAAAAAGTCAATTGTTGTGCGGCTTGAAAATAATGATTATCTATATATGACGGATTATGCTCGCAATATCAATAAAGATATCTTTTCGTTCATAATTAAACAACGTCATGTGGAATTTATTGACGTATTGACCGAGGTAAAAAATGCTCTTGGTTTGACTGATTACAATCAATTGTTCGAGCAGCGTGGAATTTTTGGTGGTTTTTATGATGGAATAAAGAAGAATACAACATATACAGTGCGTACATATGATGACTCCATACTTGACCAGTATGATGATTGCGGCAATGCAAGATTTCTAGCCGACCATATATCACTTCAAGCTCAAAAATTTTTTGGAATTCGATACGATGTAGCATCTCAAGGTATCGTCATACCGATTCGTGATCAAATAGGTCAATTGATGGGGGTAAAAGAACGCTTTAATTACGATGTTGATGACGGAGAATTGAAATATTTCTATGAGATACCGTGTGCTATGTCACACACACTGTATGGATATTCACAAAATTATGAGTATTTAGTAGAAAACGATGTGTTGATCTTTGAGTCAGAAAAGTCTGTGATGCAATGTTACTCATATGGTATTCGCAATTGTGTAGCATTGGGTTCCGGATCTATATCAACTAAACAGGTTAAAATGTTATTAGAATTACGTCCGAAAAATGTTATCTTTCTGCATGACATCGGATATGAGTTGGATAGGATTATGAGAAATATTGATAAAATAATGGGATTTTCAAGATTTTCACAATTTGGATGTGGGTATTGGGACTATTTTGGTAAAGGTTATACCGGGAAATCGTCTCCATCAGATTTAGGAGAGGAAAAGTTTGAGGATATTTTACAGCATGAGATTAAAATGATTGGAGATGATGAAGAGGATGAATTATAATATTTTGGCTGATTGCCGGGGAATGTACGAACAGGACATATTTGAGACTATATGTGAGCAGCGTGGAATTACAGATGTGGATCATTTTTTGAATCCTACAGAAGACGATATGTTGCCACTTGATTCTATGATCAATATTGATAAAGCAGCAAAACAAGTCGTATTTAGCAGGAAGAATTATCATAGTATTGGTGTTCTTGCTGACGTCGATACGGATGGTATTTGCGCCGGCACCATCATGTATAGATATTTAGATGATATTGCAGCACGTGATATTCAAATATTTATCAATGATGGGAAAACACATGGTCTGATGGAGGACACTGTTGATAGGTATAATGATTTAGACTTGTTGATTATCGTGGATAGCTTGGACAGTCATGTAGAATTTTACAAAAAACTTACTGAATCAAACGTAAAGATTATTGTTTTAGACCATCACGCCATCAATCCGGACGTGCCATATGATAAGTACGTAACACTGGTATCGTCCCAGCGAGATTATGCAAATCCGGCACTATCCGGCAGTGGCGTAGTGTGGAAATTTTGCAAGTATCTTGATCAGTATTTTAACACAAATTATGCTGACCAATATGTTGATCTCGCTGCTACAGGCATTGTTGCTGACATGATGGATATGACGGTGATGGAGAATAGATATATTGTAAACCAAGGACTTCATAACAAATGTAATCCTGCTATTAAGAAGATTATTGGTAGTTTTGAGTTTAACAGCACGGCTGTGGCATTTAGCGTTGCACCTCTGATTAATGCGGCGAATAGAATGGGGCATAATAACGAAGCATTACAGGCGTTTTTAGCTGATGACAACAAAGAAGTGTTGAAATATGTGAAAATCTTGAAAAAATGTAAGGAAGCGCAAAATGAAGAAGTAGATAGGTTAATGCCGGTGGTGTTAGAGCAGTGTGAGAGGCAAGTGCAAAATAAGATGATTGTAACATACATTGATACTCCATATGGCATCGCCGGGCTGATCGCTAATAAATTATTAGAAAAATATCAAAGACCAATTCTTGTGCTAAAAGAAGATGATGAAGATGATGGGTTTTACGCCGGATCAATGCGTGCAACAGGATTAAAAGATTTTCGTACATTTTGTAACGATAGCGAATTAGCAAGCTGTGCCGGACATGAATTAGCTGCTGGCATTAGAATTAGTAAATTTTTCATGGATGCTTTTATTGAATATGTTGATAAAGAATTGCCGGAGTTAGACATGAATGTAACACAGGATGTGGATATTCAAATCAGTATTACAGACGTCACAAGGCGATTGGTAGATATGATACATCAGTTGGATTTTATCTCCGGCACTAGGTTCAAGCCGGTAAAAGTTTATATAGATGATATTGATGAGTATGAGATTGGACAGATGAGTAACTATAAGCATCTTGTAATTAAGCCTTCAAACTATGTACAGATTATAAAATGGAATTTTACAGGCGATTTTGATGAGATGGAAGATCATAGTATGATGAATGATGAATTGGCTGTTGTTGGAGTATTAGATAAAGGATTTTTTGGTAGACAGTTTGTATTAAAGGTTATATGCGATGAAATCAGAGAGGTTAAATAATGACAGATATTGAATTGATTAAAGATATAATACCTACATTGACATTTCGATTTCCTTATTCTCCGGAAGATTATTGTGAAAATTTATATCTTGAGAATTATCATTGCCATAAAGATTTTAGTAACACATCTACTCCAGATTGTGCAGAATCAATTAGCAATTATGCAAAACGGGTTCATGAATTTGGAGCGAAATGTTTATATAGCGGAGAACATGGTTCACAAGGAAACCAGTTTGAAGTTTATAAGATTGCAGAAACTGAGCATCTAAAATATATTCATTCTTCTGAAGTTTATTGGGTGAAAAATAGAAAAGAGAAAGATAGAACTAATTGCCACATGATTATTGCAGCAAAAAATGCTGAAGGACGTGGTGATATTAATTTTGCTTTATCTATGGCAAATATTGATGGATACTATTATAAGCCAAGAATTGACTTGGAATTATTATTTAACATACCAAAAGATAATGTGATTGTAACATCAGCATGTGTTGCAGGTTGGAATTATGAAGATGCTGAGGATATATGGCTGAAAATCCATAAATATTTTGGGGATAATTTCTTTTTGGAAGTGCAATATCACAATACTGACAAGCAAAAAGAACTCAATAAGAAAATACTAAAGATTGCAAAAAAACATAATATCCAAATTATATGCGGCTTGGATAGTCATTATGTAAAAGAAGAGAATTCAATTAAACGTGATCAGATTTTGAAATATAAACATATTAATTATCCTGATGAAAAAGGATGGTATATGGATTACCCAGATACAAGAACCGTCATTCAAAGATTTGAAGAACAAGGAGTCTTAAACAGAGAAGAAATATATAGGGCAATTATGAATACAAATGTTTTTGTGACAGAATGTGAAGAAATTGTTCTTGATAGAAAATTTAAGATTCCAAGTATTTATAAAGGAAAAACTTATAAAGAAAAATGTAAAATTTACAAAGATGTTCTCAATAGAGCTTATGCGAAAGAAAAAGAAAAATCACAAGTAAAGGCTGATGGGGTGCGCTATGAAGCAAAACAAGTCATGGAAGCTGGTGTTACAGACTATTTCTTAACTAGTAAAGCTATTGTGGATGATGCAATAAAGAACGAAGGTGGCATCTTAACAACAACTTCCAGAGGTAGTGCTGCTTCGTTTATTACAAATAAACTTTTAGGTCTTACAACCGTTGATAGGTTTAATGCAGATATCCCTATCTATCCTGAACGCTTTTTGACGAAAGAACGTGTGCTTGCTGGTCAGATGCCTGATATTGATCTAAATGTTGCCACACAGGAACCGTTTGTTAAAGCAGCAAGAAAATTACTTGGAGAACATGGATGTTATCCATTGATGGCAATAGAAAAACTTAAAGAAAAAGCTGCATGGCAATTATATGCAGGAGCAAATGATGTAAATCCAGAAGATGCAAATCAAATCTCCAAATATCTTGATGAATATAATAAAGCATTAAAATACGCAGATGAAGATGAAAAAGATGATATCCACGTAGAAGATTATATTCCAGAAGAATATACAGAGTTATTCAAACAGAGCAATGAATATCAAGGAATCACAATCAACTTAAAAGTACATGCTTGTGGACATTTTATATTTGATGGCGATATTCGTAGAGAAGTAGGATTAATCAGTGCAGTGTCTGAATCAACAAAAAAGAGAACAATATGTGCTGCCATTGAAGGTGGTTATTTGGATGAATTTGGATATGTAAAAGAAGATTTTTTGATTGTCGATAGTGTCTATCTTACATATAAATTTTTTCATAGTATTGGAATGGATGTGCCCACATTTGATGAATTACGACATATGATTGATGGCGATCAAAAAACATGGGATATTTATGCAAAAGGTATTACATGTTGTGTTAATCAATGTGAAAAAGAGGCAACCACTAATCGAGTAAAGAAGTATAAACCACAGAATTTAGCTGAATTAAGTAGTTTCATTGCAGCAATTAGACCGGGATTCGCATCTCTGCTTAGTACATTTTTGAATAGAGAGCCTTACACTACAGGTGAAAAAAAGATTGATGATTTGTTGTCGGACACGGCACATTTCATGATTTATCAAGAATCAATCATGAAGGTTTTATCTTTTCTTAAACTATTAATGGGAGAAACTTATGGTGTAATTAAATCTATTTCTAAGAAAAAGCTTAAAGGTGAAAAAAAAGATCACTTATTAGCGGAGTTAAGTCAGTCTTGGGCAGATGAATTTGGAAATACGGATAATTTTAAGAACGTATGGAATGTCATTGAAGACTCTTCTAAATATGCCTTCAATTCTCCACATGCATATTCAATGGGGGGAGACTCTGCGTATCAGGCATGGTTCAAAGCACATCATACTAAAACATTTTACGAAGTCGCAATCAATCATTATCAGGACAAGAATAAAAAAGATAAGATAGATGCTCTCGTGAAAGAAGCAATTAAATTTTGGGGATATAAATTAGGTGATTATGAATTTGGTGCTGATAATAGAAAAGTCACTATCGATGAAAAGAATAAAATTATATATCCTAATTTGTCGAGTGTTAAAGGTTTTGGAGAAGGTGTAGTTGATACTCTTTATGAGTTGGGTCAGTCAAGTTATGAAACATTTACTGATGTATTAACTGTTTTATTTTCAAATTCAATTAACAAGACCATTGTAAATAAGCTTATCAGAATCAATTATTTTAAGAAATATGGTGATGTAAATACTTTACTTGAAATTGCAAGACTGTATGATTTGTTGAATGGTGCGAAACAGATCGCTAAAGATAAAGCTGCAAAGAATAATATTCCATTTGATATACTTGCAAAGTATGGAAATGAGACAGCCAAACAATTTAATAAACTTGACTCAGCACAAATTATTGAGGAATTAATTTCTGAAATTCCTTATAGAGAATTAACCTTAAAGGAAAGACTTGACAATCAGAGGGAAGTTCTTGGTATTGTTAGTGACTCAAACCCAAAAGCAAGCAAACGATTATATTATGTTTCAGATCTCGATGTTAAAAAATCTGTTGTGAACGCTCAATTTTTTGAAATTTATAGCGGCAAAACACGTACTGTTAAAATGTGGACAAGTGCATATAATCGAAATCCATTCAGTAAAGGAGATATTTTATACATAATCAAGCTCGATAAAAAACATCAAAAAGAGCCAACCGGAGAAATCAATCCTGTTACCGGCAAAAAAGTATATCAGGAAGTGCCGGACAAATATGAGTTTTGGTTAAATCGGTTTGTAATCAAGAATGATATAGAGGAGGTTGAAGAAGATCTTTAGTAAATATAAATACACAGATAAAGAGATGGATGAATTGATTTCGTCCATTGTGATTCTAGTCGACACACGTGAACAGAAGTCAGATCACATCACGGACTATTTCGACAGGAAAAACATTATATACAAAAAGAAGGCATTAAAGTTTGGTGATTACAGCTTCATGCTGCCGGCAAATGAGTCTCTTTCAATACCACGAGATTTGTATTTTACAAATTCCTGTGTTATAGAGCGAAAAGCTAGTTTAGAAGAAATCAGTGGCAACCTGACAAACGGACGTGATCGTTTCGAGAAAGAATTGTGTTTGGCTCCGGCGGCAAAGGTATTATTGATTGAGAATGCATCATATGGAGACATTGCTGCCGGGAATTATGACACAAAGTATAATCGTAAATCGTTTTTAGGATCATTACACAGTTTTTGGTTTAAATACGATATTCCGGTGATGTTTATGCCGGATAATCAATATTCAGGATTATTCATTCGAGAATATTTTGAATATTTCTTAAAAAATTATCTCCGATAGAGAGAATAATATAACAGAGAAATATAAAAAGGTTGAAAGATCTTGAATTTTCAATAAAAATACTTGATTATATAAGGAGGAAAATTTATGGAAATGAAATGTATTGCTAGATGTGTCTCGATTAGTAAAAAATCTAGAGCTGAGGGATTCAAAACACTAAAGGTTGGGGATGTAGTTATTTTTACGGTTTCAATTGAATCGGCAGGAATAAGCAATAGTGGAAATACCTATGCTACATATATCAAATGTAAAAATAATAGAACAGGAGAGGAAGGTTATCAAAGCTTTAATATGTTGGGTCGTCTATTGAAAAGTTATGAATTTGAACAGTTAAACAATGCAGAACTATAAAATAGAGGGTAATTGAGATGTCAATAAAAGAAAATAATCAAATATAGAAACTTCTATCTTGGTATTTGTGAGAGTAATTTCCAACAAACAAAAATAACATAAGAAAGGAAAAATAGTCTTCGAGGATAAGGGTGCGCACCACTACGGTATAAGACTATTAAAGGATTAAGAGTATTAAGTCTATGCGGTGGAGTCGAAACAGGACTCTATGCATTACAAAAATTATGTATTCCAGTTGAGGAATATCATACATATGAAATTCTACCAGAAGCAATAGCAGTATCTCAGTATCATTTTCCGTTTGTAATACATCATGGTGATTTATATGAAGCAGATTTTGAGCAGTTCAAAGGATTTGATCTATTACTAGCAGGTACTTGTTGCCAATCACTTTCAAGAGTAAGGATTGAAAGTAAAGAGGTTAATAATGGTCTTGATGGTAAATCGGGAATTTTCTTTAAGGCTATAGAGTGTCTTAGGGTAATACAGCCTAAATATTTCATGTTTGAAAATGTCATACCAAGTAAGGATGAAGATCTAAAGACAATGACAGAGTGTATTGGTGTAGATCCGATTCTCATAGATTCAGGAAGATTTTCTGCACAGAATCGTGAAAGATATTATTGGACAAACATACCATTGTGCGAATTGCCCGATGAATCTCCGTTAGTCTTGAAAGATATTATGGAGAATAATGTAGATGAGAAGTATTCCTATAAGAAAGATTTTGAGATTTTGGATATGGGCAAGCGTGTATGTGCTGAGTTGAAAGTAAATTCGATGGAGATGAATAGAAGAATTTATAATCCAGATTTTAAGTGCTGCACGTTAACTTGTATTAATGGTGGCTATCACGAAAAGAAAGTATTAGACAGTGGTAGACCACGAAAACTCACAGAAATCGAGTATGAGAGATTACAGGGATTGCCTGATAATTTCACAAAGATTCAACTAAATGGTCGTTACTTATCATATTCCAAACGGTGCAGCTTAATGGGCAATGGATGGAATGAACCAACAGTTGAGTGGATATTAAGTGGATTAAAAAGCCAATGAAAGACGGATTTCTCGTCCGTCAAAAGAAAGGAGAACAAATATATGGAATTAGTAAATGTAAACCTATATGCTTATGGATATTATAGCGAAGCGACTTATGAGGATAATATCTGGATTAAGAAATCATCATATGAGAAATTAAAAGATAATTTTCCATCACAGATTGGTTGTGGAGAATTAGATGGAAAACATAGTGAAGTAATTGGTGACGTAGAAATACAGGATGATTGGGAAACAGATGTCGATTATGCACAGGCAGGTGTTTCAAAATGCGACGGAGATTATCTTGAATGGGAGTTAAAAGATTTATATAAGGATAATAATATTGATTGGGATTCAGAACAGAAAGAAATTAAAGAGTATTTTAATAATCTTGATGTATGGGAAGAGGTAACAGTTAGTATTCCATCAAGTAAGAAATCTGAACTTATGAAATTTGTTGAGACTTTGAAGTAAGATGGAAAGAATCGATATTTTTTGGAAAATTAAGAAGGAGTAGGAGGACATATGAGTTCAAGAGACAATACATACACAAATACAGATAACAGAACATTTTATCTTTCTGATGATGTAGATAACGAATCTCTTGGTAAATTAACATGGAGCATTTTACAACAGATTCAAGAAGATGATGAGAAAGATGAGAAGGAAAAAGACTATAAGCGTGAACCAATTAAACTATACATCAACTCGTATGGTGGATCTGTTTATGATATGTGGGGATTGATTGATGTCATTCTCAATAGTAAAACTCCAATCTATACATATTGCACAGGATATGCAATGAGTGCAGCTTTTAAAATTTTCTTAGCAGGTCATAAGAGATATTGTTATAAGCATTCAATATTTATGTATCATCAGATGAGTTGTTGGAGAAGTGGTAAATATCAGGATTTGGTTGAAGATAGAGAAGAAATGGACTGGCTGAATAAAAAGATTGAAGAATATGTTATCGACAGAACCAATCTCACAAAAGATGATATTAAGGAAATTCGTGAAAAGAAGAAAGATTTTTATATTCATTCTGATAAAGCAGTCAAGTATGGAATTGTTGATGAAGTTTTGTAGGTGTAGTTGAATTCATAATTTTTAAAGGAGGTAACTTATGGAACATATTGTACAATTCGGCATTAGTATTGATGATAACAAAATCAAGAAAACTATTGAAGATAATGTTATGAAACAAGTAGCCGGTGCTATTAAAAATGATTGTATGAAAGCACTTGTTGGCAGAAAAGACGCCAGTAATTACGATTATACACGCAAAATTAGAGAAATGGTTAATGACAATATTCAAGATTTTTTCGAGGATAACAAAGATAAAATTATTGAAATTGCAAGTGATAAATTGGCAGAAAAACTTGCAAAAACAAAAGCTGTTAAAGAAGCAATTAGCAAAAGTATTGAAGAGTTGTTATAAATTAAATGAACAGAATAACTATTAATGGTAAAACAATCACATGTTCAGGAACTAATGTAGTCATCGACAATGGAAAGGTTATTGTAGATGGTAAAACAATTCAAGAGTGTAATAATGGTGATATTAAAGTAACTATCGAAGGAGATGTAAACAAAATTGATTGTGGTGGATCAGTAGAAGTTCACGGCAATGCAGGAAGTATTGATTGCGGTGGTTGTTGTGAAGTCAGTGGGGATGTCAAAGGAGATATAGACGTAGGTGGTTCTGTAATTTGTGGTAACGTATCAGGTGATATAGCTGCTGGTGGAAGTGTGAGATGCAAAATATAAGGAGAATAATATGGACAAAAATTCAATTGATAAACTGCACAAAATCCTTAAAGTGCAAGAGAACTTAAAAAAGATCGAATACATGATGACTACTCCATATCCTCGCATATTTTCAAAACTTAAGCGTGATAACATCGGTTTTCGCTACGGTGGTGAATATGTTGACTTGGAATATTTAGATGTAGTATCTAACACAGAGATTAGAGCAGCGATTACTGCTATTGTAAAGGAAAGATATAAAGCATTGGATGATGAAATTAAAAAACTGTAACTATAAGTGAATATGTGGTGGTGGAATAGGAGGTAAACTAATGAAATTAACAATCGATATTCCGGAAGAATATGATAATGATTTTCTTGAAGATCATTTTAGAGATTTCTTTTCAAGGGTCATGGCTGATATAAATAATAAAGGTATGTGCGGCAGATACGAAAAAGAAATAGCAGCAATGATGCGTCATGCATTTAAGAATGCTATTGTCGGAGATACTAACCTTCATTCAAAAGTAATACCTGTGGCTAATTTCTCATTTAATAAAGACGAACTACGACAAATAGTTAAAGATGAAGTGAAGAAGATCCAATCGGAATAGTTTGTGCGTAGAATACTTACAAAATTATAATTTAAGGAGGAGAATATGACACTACAAGAAAGAATTGATTTTCTTCAAACATATCTTGATGAATTTACAGACGGGAAGAAATATGGATATGGGTATTATCCAGCAGATTATTTGGAGTCTTGTAAAAAACTGCAGGCTCTTGGTTTCGAGTGGGGTGATAAAATCATCGATGATAATAAATTTCACATTAGAAAAAATGGTTGTTTAACAAACCGGACGACAAAATATGAGTTTGATGATAACACATATTATATTCATTGGGATAATAGCATTGGTAAATTAATGTTTGTGTCCAGCACAAAGTATTACAGTTTGATAGACGATGAATACAACGAATTTTTAGAAAAGTTAAGATCATATGGAGCATTAGATTGGGATTATTGGAATGATCATATGATCTTCACTGTAGAAGATGGTAAAAGATTATACAAAGATTATTCGAAAATCCGAGAAGAAACTGCTAAAAAGATCAAGCGAAAAATCAAACAGGAAGAAGTTAGGGCAGCAAAAGAAGAATATGAGAAGTTATTGGCTGAATGTCATGATTAATAGGTGTAACATAATTCCTATATAATAAGGAGGGAACTCATTCAAAAGGAGAATAAATCTATGAATAAACGTCAGAGAAAGAAATGGTTGAAGCGTCAAGGTCTGTATGTAAATCCTAAAGAGACTTGGAGCCTAGATTATACAATTGCTAAGTTTGTGCTTCCACGACTTGAATATTTCAAAAAGGTCAATAATGGATATCCGGGACGTGATGAGATGGATACGCCAGAGAAATGGGATGCTGCTTTGGACAAGATGATTAACTCGTTTCGAATTATAGTGTCAAGTGGTTGTGATTTTGCGTATGGTCTTGATAGAGACGATTATTTAGACAGACAGTCTTATTTAGAAGCAATTGATGCTAAGACGACTGAAATACAGGAAGGGCTAATGCTGTTTGCAAAATGGTATCAGCATTTATGGTGGTAAGATATGCTGCAAAAAGATAAAGATATAGTCTTAGTAAAGTCTACACATCTGACATTGCGTGATAATGTAACCGACGAGGTTTTGAAAGAGTATGATTTTAAAGATGAACAAAGCAGTATGGAATGGTATGTATATTATTATGATCAAAATAAGGAACAGCTTGTTAGATGGAATATTTTTGATCACATAGGATTTACAGAAAATCTAAAAATTCTTCGCTCAAAGCGTTATATTTTGAATGAATTTTCATCAGAACTACAACATATTGCCAGATATTATTTTTGGTCAAAGTACGAATATGAGATTTTTATCGAGCCATGGAACAGTGATGAATCAGCGAAGATTGATGTATTTGATCAGTTGATGCTGAATTGGGACGCATTTGCTAAATATTGCTACAACTATGAAAGATGAGAAAGGAGAGAATAATGAAAAATTTTGAGGTGTACGAGGATTTCTATTATTCTTTACGCAATTTGGTCTGTATGGATGAATTTGAGCCGGAGGATTGGAAGAGTTATATCAGAGGAATGTATGATATGGCAGAAACAGTATTAACAACACTTGAACATGAAGATTAAGGAGGAAATTAAAATGATAAGTTATAATGATGCTTTGATGATGGATCACGTGAGGGATTTAGACCGTATGAATAGAGAGTTGTTGAATATTCATTGGAATTACAAGTATTTACCAGAGCCTTTGCCGAAATATATGAAAGATGATATTACATTAGTAAACTTTAATTCTAAAAAACGTGTCACCACAGTGAAATGGTCAGACGGAACAATTACTCAGGTGCGAGCACAGGAGCAGCTCGGAGATACATACGATCCTGAGATGGGCATGGCAATGTGCATTTGTAAGAAAGTTTTTGGCAACAAGGGTAATTTCAATGAGATTTTCAAAAAATGGTTGCCGGAAGGAGAAAACGAAATTGACATTTCAAACAAGTAAGCGTTTAGACAATTGGATGGAAAAGCACCGCTCAGAGGGCTGTAAATCACGTGCTACAGCCGGTGAACAGTTTATGTGGATATTTTTGCCGTCTGGTATTGTAGACTGTCAGACAATTAAGTGTCTGTTTTGCGGTGCTAAGTTCACGGATTATGTAGAATAGGAGGAAAGAATGGGTAAAGTAACTATTACACACGACACAACAAAAAAACCGATTACTATGATCGGGTATTACTCCGGCGTGTGTCGACATGCTGATGTGTCAGATGATGAAAAGAATTATAAAAGAGGATTAGAGTGTATAACAAGTGAACATGGTCGTACTTTCGAGTTTCCGGACGTATATGCCGTGATTGAAGGATATTCAGCAAAAGTATTGCGTGAATGGTATACGCATATTGGCGGATTGCCGACTCGACTACAGGATTCTACTCGGTATATTGATTATTCTAAAGGTGATGGGTTTGAGTATACCACACCGCCAACTATTAAAAATAATGAATACGCTAGTGTAGAATGGGCAGGACTCATGAAATACATCAATTGTACTATCAATAAGTTTATTAACGAATACGGTATTCCTATAGAAGATGCGACAATGGGATTACCTATTGCGTATCATAGTATGATGGCAGACAAACGTAATTTTAGAAGCATTGTCGATATGACAGCACAGCGAACATGTGTCAGAGCTTATTGGGAATACAGAATGGAATTAATGAATGATTATCTTAAAGCGTTGCGACAATATTCCAGTGAATGGGATACATTAATCAACATGACGTGTACACCAAAATGTGAAAGAGTCGGATTCTGCACTGAGAAAAGATCATGTGGTTACATGCCACCTAAGGAGGAGGTTATGAATGAGAGATCCTAAAAGATTGGATTTTACATACAGCGAATTGAAGCGTTTGCATCAGACGTATTTCCCGGATATGCGAACGGGGCAGTTTTTCACAAATGTGTTCCGCTATATGGACGTTGCCTTGCAGCGTGATCCATTTTTCCCGGAAGAGGAAGAGCTGCTCAAATATTTTAGAGATTATTGTAAGGAAGTAGAATAATGGAAGATTTTGAAGTTGGAGATTATGTTTATTTTGCTCGAGTCATACCGTCCTGTGACGTATATGAGCTTAAAAATTTGAAATTACGAACAGTTGATCATGATGCCGGCTGGTTTGTTGGATTAGATACAAAGACTAAAGGAGCGTATTTATTCCAAGCGGCTGATGTCGGCAAATCAGTTTTTCTAAGTGAATCTACGGCAAAAGATGTAATCAAGGAAGCAAAGAAAAATAGAAAGGAAGTAAATTGAGGGGACATTGTTAGGTAAAGAATTAAAAAGAATTATTAATGAACATATAAAAGATGAGGATTTGGTGTGTCTAGGAGAACAAGGTGACAAATTTGGCAGATATGATCGTAAAATTATCGGTATTGAAACTCGTCAGGTTGGGTTCGATAATAATGACGTATATAAAATTATTATATCTCATCCATTTGAATCACAAGGAAATATGAAATTTTGGTCTTAATAATCGAGAATAATATATTGGCAGAAAGTTAATGAAAGGAGATTATTATGACACAAGGAAAAGGATTCTTAATTGACCTCAAATCTATGGAAGATATTAAATCTTTTGCAAATACGGTTGTGAAATACGATAGCGACGTAAATATTTATCAAGGAAGTAAATCGTATGATGCAAAAAGTATTATTGCTATTTTTGCTTTAGATACGTCTATTCCTAGATTTGTAGAAATTATCTCAAATGACAAGGAAGAAATTGAGGATTTTGCACGTGACATGGAGAAATTTGTACCGACAAAGGAGGAACAAGATGGACAATACACACAATTATGATTATAGAACACTAGAAGAGATTGTTGCGGCGTTCGAGAATGAGAACGAAAGAGTTATATTACATAATGGGCACTTAGTAGGATTTGAGCATTAGGAGGCGTTATGAACAATTTATATTTAATTTGCGGCAAATCTGGATCAGGTAAAACATATGCTGTTGAAAAATTATACGATGAATGCGGCTATGATATTTTATGTTCATATACGACTCGTAATAAGAGACATAAAAACGATACAGATCATATTTATGTTGACGTAAGTATGTACTATCATATGAAAGCCGAAAACCAAATTGCGGCAGAAACATTATATGATCATCATTTATACTGGGCTACAATTGACCAAGTAAATCAATCAGATTTATATGTAATAGACGTTGATGGCATTAAGTCATTACAACAGTTGCAGCTCGATAAGCCGTTTGTTGTGATTTATCTTGATTGTCCAGAAGAATTGCGTATGAAACGCATGAGATTACGTGGCGATACAACAAAAGATATCAACAAGAGAATCGAGGAAGATGCTACGGCATTTGATGGCGTTGAGGATTTGGCAGATTTTATTATTGATGCAGAGAATAATGATACGGTAGAAGCTTTGAAGGAAATTATCGATAAATGTGAGGAGGTATCAGATGGGAGTATCGAATAAAAGTTGGCAGGTATACCTTGCCGGCAAGATGGATGGATTGACATTTGAAGAAATGAATACATGGAGACAAGATGCTAAAACAAAAATTCAGATAGCTGCCGATACAGCCGGCTATAGATGTACAATCATTAATCCATGTGACTATTACAATCAGACAGAATATAGATATCAGACAGACGAAGAGGTTCGTGATTACGATTTACGTCATGTTAGAAACAGTGATATTTTGGTCGTAAACGCTGCTGGTGTAAATACAAGCCCCGGAACAATTTGTGAGATGTTTGAAGCTTGGAAGAATGATATTCCTATTTTTATGTTTGGAGTTGGACGTGGAGTAATACACTCATGGCTAAATAGCTTTGTAACACGTTTTGAACCAAATATTGATTACTTAATTACATATCTATGCGATTTTTACTTAGTATAAGGAGGATGAATAAGTGTATAGAGTAATAAAAAAAGATGGCACCATTGAAGATTATAATGAACAAAAAATCATTGACGCTTGCAACAAAGCAGCAAGACGGGCAATGTATGAATTCAATGAGGCAGAATACTCCGTGTTATTAAACGATGTGTTGATGCGCATAGAAGAATTATACGATGATAATACAGATATTAACATTTACGATATGCATAATATTGTAGAATCAGTTTTGGAAGAAGATTTCCCAACGGTTGCTAAAATGTATAAGGAATATAGAAACTACAAAAAAGACTTTGTACACATGATGGATAATGTATATGAACGTAGTCAGTCTATTAGGTACATTGGTGATAAAAGTAATGCTAATACAGATTCAGCATTGGTGGCAACAAAAAGAAGTCTTATTTATAATGAATTAAGCAGTGAATTATATAAGAAATTCTTCTTAACTCATGATGAAAAGCAAGCCGCAAAAGATGGCTATATTTATATTCATGATAGAAGTGCAAGGCTTGATACGTTCAACTGTTGTCTTTTTGATGTAGGCAATGTGATGCATGGTGGTTTTGAGATGGGAAATATTTGGTATAATGAGCCAAATTATCTTGATACGGCATTTGATGTAATGGGCGATATTATTCTTTCCACTGCCGCACAACAATATGGAGGATTTACTGTTCCAGAAGTAGATAAAATTCTTGAACCATATGCTGAAAAATCATATGAAAAATATTATCAAGAATATATGAAGATTGCAGATGATATTGAATATGAACAAGTATTAGAAGTGCATTCTAAAAAAGCTTCTGAATATGCCACGGGTAAAGTTCAGCGTGATTTTGAACAAGGATGGCAAGGCATAGAAATGAAATTAAATTCTGTCGGATCAAGCCGAGGGGATTATCCTTTTGTCACGATGACACTTGGATTAGCAACATCCAAGTTCGGCAAAATGGCAGCTATTTCACTTCTTAAAGTTCATTCTGAAGGACAGGGCAAGAAAGGGTTCAAACGACCTGTATTATTTCCTAAAATTGTATTTTTATATAATAAAAAACTTCACGGAAATGGCTCAGACAAATATCCGAATGCAGACGTATTTAATGCTGGTATTGACTGTAGCAGTAAGACAATGTACCCAGACTGGTTATCATTAACTGGTGATGGATATGTTGCAGAGATGTACAAGAAATATGGTAAAGTGGTAAGTCCTATGGGATGTAGAGCATTTCTATCACCTTGGTATGAGAAAGGTGGTATGCATCCAACAGACGAAAATGATAAACCGATATTTGAAGGGCGTTTTAATCTTGGCGTTGTTTCTCTTCATCTTCCTATGATTCTTGCAAAAGCTCGTAGAGAGTCAAAAGATTTTTATGAGGTTCTTGATTATTATCTTGAGTTAATTCGTGGATTACATAAAAGAACATATGATTATATTGGTGAATTAAGGGCAAGCGTAAATCCAGTTGCTTTCTGTGAAGGTGGTTTGCTTGGTGGTAATTTAGAGCCAACAGATAAGATTAAAACGATTCTTCCACCAATGACAATGAGTTATGGCATTACTGCATTAAACGAATTACAGAGACTTTATAATGGTAAATCTATTCGTGAAGATGGACAGTTTGCATTAGAGGTTATGCAATATATCAATGATTATACGAACCGAACTAAAGAGGAAGACCATATTTTATACGCAATTTACGGCACTCCTGCCGAATCGTTGTGTGGTCTTCAGATTGAGCAGTTTCGCAAAATTTATGGGATTATTGAGAATGTATCAGACAAGCCTTATGTAAGTAATTCATTCCACTGTCATGTTTCGGAACAGATGTCACCTATTGAAAAACAGGATAAAGAAGGACGTTTCTGGAATTTATTTAATGGTGGAAAGATTCAGTATTGTAGATACAATCTTGGATATAACAAAGAAGCTATTAAAACGCTTATTCTTCGAGCAATGGATAAAGGCTTTTATGAAGGTGTAAATCTTGCAATGTGCTACTGCGAAGATTGTGGATATCAGCAAGTTGAAATGGATACATGCCCGAAGTGTGGTAGTAAAATGATTACAAAAATTGACAGAATGAACGGATACTTGGGATTTACACGAGTACATGGTGAGACAAGATATAACGAAGCTAAGAATGCAGAAATTGCAGATAGAGTTTCAATGTAAGGAGTGTGGTTCATATCAACTATCATAATATTACACATGATGATATGAACAACGGTGATGGTCTGAGAGTTGTTTTATGGCTCTCAGGCTGTTCTCACCATTGTTATAATTGTCAAAATCCTCAAACATGGAATACCGATAGTGGCATTCCATTTGATGAATCAGCAAAACAAGAAATATTCACAGAACTGTCAAAAGATTATATATCGGGCATTACCTTCAGTGGTGGCGATCCACTACACAAAAATAATCTTGATGAAGTCCTCAAATTAGTCAAGGAAATCCGTATTTCATTTCCTGAAAAAACTATTTGGTTGTATACGGGATTTGAGTGGGATCAAATTATGGACATTAAAGTAATCCAACCAATTTTCTCTTGTAAAGATTTAGAAAATAAAATACAAAATGTTTTAAAAAGACAAGAGATAATAAAACAATGCGATGTGCTTGTTGATGGAGCATATATAGATAAGCAGAAAGATCTTACATTAAAATGGCGAGGTAGCAAGAATCAGCGAGTCATTGATGTACAGCAATCTCTCGCTCAAAATAAATTAGTCCTATATTGTGACTAGAAAGGAGGTAACATATGAACGGAGTAACAATTTTACAGACGATGCCGGCAGTGACAAACAAAGAGTACATAATTATAATCATAGCGGTTTTGCTTTTGATTATATTAGGAGGTGTATTGATATTAAAATTTGATGCGTTGTTAGCCGGATTCGCATTCATGGCATTTGCACTTATAGTCGCTGTACAAGGAGTACATCCGCACCCTAAGCAGTACAAAATTGCAGTAGATAATACAGTCAGTTATAACGAATTTACAGCAAAATACAACATCATAGAAACAGATGGCAAAATTATTACAGTGGAGGAGAAAGATAATGAAAAAAATTCAGATTAAATATTTCGACAAAGACATTGATAAGATTGAGAAGATTTCACAGGGCGATCTTATTGATCTTAGAGCGGCAGAAACGGTACATATGAAAGCAGGGGAATACAAACTAATCCCACTCGGCGTTGGAATGAAGTTACCTGCCGGTTACAAGGCGAATGTGTATCCACGAAGCAGTACATACAAAAATTTTGGCATTATTCTCGCAAATTCCGTAGGGCAGATTGATGGATCGTACTGTGGGGATTCAGACCAGTGGAGATTTCCGGCGATTGCGCTACGAGATACAACGATTAATAAAAATGACCGTATCTGCCAGTTCGAGATTCAGAAAGTACAACCGGCAATTGAGTTTGAGGAAGTTGAACACCTAGATGAACATAGTCGAGGCGGTATTGGAAGCACGGGAGTTCAGTAGAATTTGTAGTAGATAAACGCCACACCCATATTTCAGAGTGTGGTAAAGGAGTAAAAGGAAAAATGAATATGACATATACAGAGAAATAAATTACAACATCATATTAGTGATGTTTTTAACTTTTTCATCGGATAACTCAGGGTGTTTACAAATCATTTTGGTGACAATGACTTTACCCAATACGGAACGCAAATTATACTTTCCATTTCCGATAAATATTGCTAGAAATTCTAGCATTTCTCGCCTCCCTTCTTGTAGAACTTTATAAATAAAGGGAATTTATGCGCCCAGAAAGGGCAGAATATTCACTTTTCGAATTGTGCCAAATACTACAATAGGCACTACCACATGGTAAATAATACCGAGCATTCTGTCGTGCGTGGAAAGTAACGTGGTAATACAATCACAGTTTGCTTGGTGTTATTTTATCATATACAAAATAAAAATTGAAGAGCAAAACAAAGGGGTGATCCGATGAAAGTTGATTATAATCAAGATTTTGAAGATATGATGACCATAAATGATCTATGTGACCATTTACATATAGAACGGAAAAAGGCATATAAGATTTGTCAATTAGATACATTTCCTGCAATACGCATTGGAAAACAATATGTAATACCTCGCAGATTGTATTTACAGTGGCTTAGAGATAATGTAGGAAACCAAATATTACTGTAAAAAAGTGGATAGGCATAAAGCCTATCCTATCTTTTTATTTATTCATTTTATTGAGCAGCGCAACAGAATCAATAGAGTGCTGATCTGACACATCTAAGTAGATATTTGCTGTGGTTTGAATATCCTTATGCCCAAGTAATGCAGATATTGTCTTTAAATCGACTCCTTGCGTCAGCAGCAGAGAGCCAAAAGTATGTCTAATGGCATGTAAGCCGCAATGTTTAACTGAACAACCGGCACGTATTAACATTCTGTCTAATGTCGTTGCCAGCCTCCGTGCAGTACATGTAATGACAAAATCAGTTGGATGAACTGATCCTCTCTCTGATAAAATATCCTTAAAGGCTTTGATGCAGCGATCCGACAAAGGAATGGTACGCTTTGAATCGTATTTTGGTATGCCTAGAATACGAGATTCCTTCTTTGTGTCTAGATCAATTTTTTTATGATAAGCAGCAACCACATTCAACATCTTGTTGTCTAAATCTACATCTTTCCATTGTAAAGCAGTTAATTCTGACGAACGAAGTCCGGTATACATCATAATAACTATGCCGAGAGCATTAATCCCATATACTCTACTTCCTTCTTTCCCTGTTATACGAAACTGTTCCGTATTCAAACGATATGCTTCATGGTATAATAGCTCCACATCATTTACATCTAAGTATGGTATGATTTTTTTCTTATTCAGAGTGTTGCGTTCTGTTGGTAATATTACATTTTCACATGGATTATATGCAATATCTCCAACTCTAACAGCATATTTAAAACACAGGTTGTATAATGTATATATTTTTTTATACGTATTTCTCGCATATTTTAACGATAATTGATTAATATAGTCTTGAAGTTCCCTAGTGTTGATCGTTCCAAGCTGTTTGATGGCAAATCTGGATTTCTCTATATAGCTTTTATAAGTGTTGAAATCCGTTGCATATGTGCCATCTGAAATTTCAAATACACGAACATTTTCCAGCCAATTTAGAACATACTGACTTAATGATTGTTTTACAGCATTATGATTTACATTGGCAGCCAAAGTGTTTTCAAAAGCTTTAACTTTTGATAGAACTTCTTTTTTTGTTTGACCATAAAATTCTTTACGTGTGCCACTATAGGTTTTTCGAAAACGAATATATTCTTTCCCACGTAATACTTTTGTCCCCCATGTGCCCTCGCCGTTTCCTCTTCTCATTGCATACCATCCTTTCTTGACAATTAAATATATTTGTATTATACTACCGAAAGTTGTTGAGATTTCCCCTAATTGGGGTACATCCAATAACTATTGGGGTAACATCTATTGTACCCCAATTTGTACCCCAATTCAAGAGTACATGAAAGGATATTTATGTACTATAATGGACTAAAAAGTATCAAAAGCTCTCTTATGAAAGTGCCAATATGGGGTAACAAATAAATAGTGCAAAGCTAGAAAACACCCATATTTCTTGGCTTTTCTAGAAAATTAATTGCACCTGTAGCTCAGTGGATAGAGCAACGGTTTCCGGAACCGTGTGCCGGGGGTTCGAGTCCCTCCAGGTGCGTTTTGATATTTGAGGAAGGATGTGGGTATATGCCGCTACGATATAAAAAGTTTATTTTAATCTTTACGCTGGCAGTTATGTTTATTGGGTTGGGAACATTTTCTTTGATGGCTCCGGACCTTAATTTTTCGTTGTCAGCCACGAAGAGTGATGAACAGAATATAGCGGATGCGATAAAAGGCAAGTCGGATAAAGATATTAAAGAAGAGATCACCGATCTTGTGAAAGAATATTTTGATGCCAGACAGAAAGTAGATATGGATGCCTTGGCAGATTGTGTGACCGATGTGGACAACATTGACGAGCGCAAGTTGGTGGCGGCAGCGGAATATATTGAAAAATATGAGAATATTTCCTGCACGATCAAGGAAGGCTATGAAACAGGAAGTTATCGTGTTTACGCCTATCATGAAGATAAATTATATGATATTGATACAAAGATTCCATCGCTTACGGCATTATACATCAAGATGCAGCCGGATGGAAGATTTATGTTGCATTTTGGGACCTTGTCCGGCAAAGAGCAGAAGAAGATTGAAAAGCTGGATGCCAGCAAAGACGTCAAGGCGTTGCAGGATTCGGTTAATAAGAAATTAGAGGAGCTTCAAAGTACAAATCAAGAAGTTCGTGATTTCTGCAATATGTTGAATGAGTCTTCGGGCGATGGACCGGAAAGCACGGCTAATATTGATGGAGAAGCCGGAAGTGCGAATGGCGCAACCCCGGTGCCAACCGCACCGGCGGCGACGCAGGCTCCGATGGCAACACAAGCACCGGCGGCAACACAGGCTCCGGCAGCGACGCAGGCTGCACAGTAAATGAGGAAGTATAGGTAAGATAAGGTGATTCTTTTGAAGAGTCACCTTTTTCCATAAGGAAAGTAAGCAACACAGATGAGACTGCGTTTTGGAGTATACAGGCATGAAGCAGTAGGAAAGAAGTTCGCAGAGTTACTTTGCGGATGGAGAAAGGAATGTAACAATAGTATGGCAGACAATACGGGAGTAAGGATTAATAAATTTTTAAGTGAAGCGGGGGTATGCTCGAGGCGCGAGGCTGATCGAATGGTGGAGCAGGGGCGCATCACGATTGATGATAAGCCGGTAACAGCCGGTACGAGAGTGCATGACGGAGCTGTTGTGCGGGTAGATGGGCGCCAAGTGACCAAAGAAGAGGAAGAGATTTTTCTGGCGTTTTACAAGCCCAAGGGGATCGTTTGCACGACAGCGCAGGAGGAAAATGGAGAACCGATCAAGAATGTTGTAGATTATATTGATTATCCAAAGCGAGTTTATCCTGTCGGCAGATTGGATCAGGCTTCGGAAGGGCTATTGCTTTTGACAAATCAAGGCGATGTAATGGAAAAAATTCTGCGCAGCCGTTACGGGCATGAAAAAGAATATTTTGTCAAGGTAGATCGTCCGATCCGCGATGAAGATTTACGTAAACTTGCCGCCGGTGTTCCGATTTTGGACACTGTAACAAAACCGTGCAAAGTGTGGCGGGAAGATGCGGATAGTTTTCATATCATATTGACGCAGGGATTAAATCGTCAGATCCGACGAATGTGTGAATATTTGGATTATCGGGTAACGCATTTGCGGCGTGACCGCGTGATGAATATTACATTAAAAGGGTTGAAAAAAGGCCGTTATCGCAGCTTGACGCCAATGGAGATCCGCGTGCTTCGCAAAGAACTGGAGCGGTAACGTCAGCATTTTCAGAAAGAATGGGGAATGATATGGAAGAGAAGAGAGCTAGGATCTTAGAGTTAGTAGAGCAGTTAAATCACGCGGCGGCAGTGTATTATCAGGGTCGTGATGAGGTTATGAGTAACTACGAATACGACAAACAATACGATGAATTACAGGCATTAGAAAAGGAGACGGGGATTGTTTTGGCGGGCAGTCCGACGCAGCGTGTAGGCTATGAGGTGCTTAGTGAGCTGCCAAAAGAACAACATCCTTCGCCGATGCTTTCTTTGGACAAGACAAAGGATACAGAACAATTAGCGGCTTGGCTTGGTGAGCATCCGGGTCTGCTTTCGTGGAAAATGGATGGGCTTACTATCGTACTTACGTATCAGGAGGGAACCCTGCAAAAGGCAGTTACCCGCGGTAATGGTCAGGTAGGAGAAGTCATTACCGGTAATGCCCGTATGTTTGATAATGTACCGTTGCAGATCCCGTTTCAGGGAGAATTGGTACTGCGCGGAGAAGCGGTGATTACGTATTCCAGATTTCGGGAGATCAATGAATCCCTTCCGGCGGAAGAACAATATAAAAATCCGCGTAATTTGTGCAGCGGTTCTGTACGCCAGCTTGATAGCCGTGTTACGAAGAGCAGACATGTGAACTTTTTTGCTTTTTCGCTCGTGACGGCAGAAGGTGTTGATTTCGAAGATTCGCAGGAGAATAAATTCAAATTTTTGCAGGAACAGGGATTTACGGTTGTCGAATATGTTCGTGTTACCGGGGAGACATTGCCTGCAGCAGTGGCAGAATTTGCAGAAAAAATCGTCACCAATGATTTTCCGTCGGATGGCCTTGTACTTCTTATGGATGAGATCGCATACGGAGAGAGTTTGGGAAGAACCGCTAAATTTCCGCGAAATGCGATGGCTTTTAAGTGGGAAGATGAAATAGCTGAAACGGTGTTAGAGGAAGTGGAGTGGAGTGCCTCGAGAACGGGGCTGATCAATCCGGTTGCAGTGTTTGAGCCGGTGGAATTGGAAGGAACAACGGTAAGTCGTGCGAGTGTGCATAATGTCAGCATAGTTGAACAGCTTGCTTTGGGGGTTGGTGATCATATTCAGGTGTATAAAGCAAATATGATCATTCCACAGATTGCGGAAAATATGACACGAAGCGGGACGTTACCTATTCCGGAAGAATGTCCGGTGTGTCATAGTGCAACAGCCATTCATGAAGAAAATGGAGTGAAGGCTTTGTTTTGTGAAAATGCATCCTGTCCGGCTAAGAAGATCAAAAGTTTTTCACATTTTGTCAGCAGGGATGCGATGAATATTGACGGCATGTCAGAAGCAACGATCGAGAAATTGATGAATCAGGATATGATCCATGAACCTGCAGATCTGTTTCGATTAGATCGATATAAAGACCAGATCATTGCAATGGATGGGTTTGGCGAAAAATCTTACGAAAAAATGGTTCAGTCAGCGACAAGGGCGGCACATACGACGATCATTCGTTTTTTGTATAGTTTAGGCATTCCGAATGTAGGATTATCCAATGCCGGACTGATCTGTCGCTATTGCGCATATGATTTTGATCGTGTTTTGGCGGTTTCTGAAGAGGAGCTGACACAGATTGATGGCGTTGGTGCTGTGATCGCCAAAGCGGTAACAGATTATTTTGCGGTTGAGGCGAATCGACAAGTAGTGCAACATCTGTTACAATATATTACGCTCGAGAAAATTGCGGATGATAATGTATCGAAAGATATGGAGGGAATCACGTTTGTAATTACCGGATCCGTTGAGCAGTTCAAAAACCGCAAAGAGCTGAAAGAGCTGATCGAATCGCATGGCGGAAAGGTGACAGGCAGTGTCACTTCTAAGACGAACTATTTGATCAACAACGATGCGATGAGCAACTCGACAAAAAATAAAAAAGCAAGAGAGCTTGGAATACCGATTTTGACGGAGCAAGCGTTTATAGAACAATATCACTTGTCCTAGCAGAAAAGTGCAGATATGCAGAAATGAGGTTTTATTATGCCAATTAAAGTACAAAATAATCTTCCGGCGAAAAAGATCATGGAGCAGGAAAATATATTTATGATGGACGAAACGCGTGCAACGACGCAGAATATCCGTCCACTGTATATTGCTGTTCTCAATCTGATGCCACTAAAGGAAGATACGGAGGTTCAGCTGCTACGCAGTTTATCCAATACGCCATTGCAGATCGAGATTACATTTTTGACAACAGCATCGTATATTGGTAAAAATACGACGCTCAGTCATTTGAATGAGTTTTATAAGACCTACGATGATGTAAAAGAACGTAAATTTGACGGTTTGATCATTACGGGTGCTCCGGTGGAGCAGATGGAATATGAGGAAGTGCAGTATTGGGAAGAACTGAAGCAGATCATGGAATGGTCTAAGGCGAATGTGACGTCAACAATGCATATTTGTTGGGGGGCTCAGGCAGGACTGTATTATCATTATGGAATCAAGAAGCATCTGCTTCCAAAGAAAATAGTTGGTGTGTATGAACATCGGGTACACCATCGAAAAGCACCGCTTCTTCGCGGATTTGACGATGTATTTTATGCACCACATTCCCGTTATACCGGAGTTGATCATGAGGCGATTGCAGCGTGTGATACGCTAACTGTACTTGCAGACTCCGACAAGGTGGGAGAACTGTTATTAGTATCTGATGATGGTAAGCAGATCTTTGTGATGGGACATTTGGAATATGATCGTCTGACGTTGGATTACGAATACAAGCGTGACAGTAAAAAAGGCTTAAATCCGGATCTGCCGGAGAATTATTATCCGGATGACGATTCGTCACAAAGACCATTGCTTCGTTGGAGAGGTGCTTCCAATGCCTTGTTTTCTAACTGGGTCAATTACTACGTATACCAAAATACGCCTTATGAGTGGTCATAAATGTGAGTGCGTAGCCCCGTCATGGGTTATTTGAAATTATGTGAGCAATTATTATGAAAAATGAAAACAAATTAAAATACGAAAAATATATTATGAATATATCCCTGATCGGAAGCGTTCTATTTATGATCGCAGAAGGTGTCATGGCATTTTGGACGAGATCACATTCTATTTTGATGGACTGTATCTTTGATTTGACAGATCTGATCATGATCGGTCCGTTTTTATTACTGGTGCCATTGCTGTATAAGCCGGTAACAGAGCGCAGGCCATACGGTTTTGCCCAGGTGGAGTCATTGTTTGTCGTTATTAAGTACAGTGTGCTATTGGCGATCACGGTCCGACTGGTTTGGGATAACTTTTATGCGATATTGCATGGTGGTCGTGAAGTGGACGGCGGTAAGATTGCAGTGTTTGAGCTGATTGTTTGTGCATGTTGTCTGATCGTTTATATGTTACTGCATTATTTTAGCAGACGTTATGCATCTATGACGATACAGGCAGAGATTTACATATGGAAGCTGGATGTGATCTCCAGTTTGGGTGTTTCTCTTGCATTTTTTGTAGAACAGTTCTTGCAAAAGACAACATGGAATCATCTGGCAGCTTATATTGATCCGATCGTTGCCATTATCATGTCGTGTTTGCTTTTAGTAGAGCCGGTCAAAATGATCATACACAATGTAAAAAGTCTGATATTGTTTGCACCGGATCAGGAAATCATGGATTCTATCCGGCAGATTGCAGAACATCACATGGATAAGATTCATTATGACATTGAATTTTTGGATGTGATACAGACAGGACGTAAAACTTGGGTTGAGATCTATCTGACCAGTCATAATCGCATTATCAATACCAAGATATTATTGCAGTTACGTAATGATATTCGTGCGGAGCTGCAGCAAGTATTTGACCAGGTATACGTTGAATTGATCCCAAGTTTGCCAGACGAATAGACTTGCGCAGAAACTAAAACTTCCCATACCGGAAGCTACTGCAAGAACCACATATTGCTTATTATG